>Ga0247810_10000146_pt1 | contig 115372 bp, 150 predicted proteins | sample UWRJL119311C1_FD_179918 | JGI IMG/M metagenome (GOLD analysis project Ga0247810, IMG submission 179918) | Plant litter microbial communities from Arlington Agricultural Research Station in Wisconsin, United States - UWRJ-L119-311C-1 | ecosystem: Environmental > Terrestrial > Plant litter >... | reverse complement strand
GTAGGATTTGATTTAGGTAAGAACCTGAGCAAGGCCGTTGCTGGACACGTAAAGTCCAGCTCTGTCACACCGAAATTCATTCGTGAATTTCGCGTCGACACCCTTCCTGCAGATTTATCTGTTGGGAGTACTATCGATGTTAACGCGTTCCAACTCGGCGATATCGTCGATGCTACCGGAACAAGCAAAGGTAAGGGTTTCGCAGGTACTGTGAAACGTCACAACTTTGCAACGAGTAAAAGTACTCACGGTGGTAACGGAAACGTTCGTAAACCGGGTTCAATCGGATCGATGTACCCACAAAAAGTCTTTAAAGGTAAGCGTATGGCTGGCCGTATGGGCCACGACCAAGTTACTGTTAAGAACCTCATTGTCAGCTACATTGACATCGAGAACAATCTTATCGGTCTACGCGGTGCCGTTCCAGGTCCTAAGAAGGGCTTGATCGTTATCGGAGGTAAAGCATAATGGCTGACGTTAAAACACCAGCAGCAACAACAAAGGCAACAGTCCTTCCTGAAGACGTTTTCAACGTCGAAGTGAAGAACCACCAGCTTTTGAAGCTTGCATACGACGCATACCTTGCAAACAGCCGTAAGGCATCTGCAACAACACTCACACGTGGACTCGTTCGCGGTGGTGGTAAGAAACCATGGAAGCAAAAGGGTACAGGACGTGCACGTTTCGGTTCATCACGTAACCCAATCTGGCGCGGTGGTGGTATCGTTTTCGGTCCTCTAGGGAACGAGAACTACAAGCTTAAGATCACGACTCAGTCAAAGCGACAGGCGGTTCGCCAAGCTCTGACACTTGCAAACCAAGAAGGAAAAATTTCTATCCTTGACTTCAAGACGACTGGTAAGACAGCTGAAACTATCAAGTTCCTCGAAGACAACAAGTTGACCCGTAAGGTTCTGATCGTTGTTGACGAGAAAACACCTGCACTACTACGTGCAACAAACAACGTTCAAAACGTATTACTCGTCAGTACCAAGTACTTGAACGTGTACCACCTATTGAACGCTGATGCTGTTGTCCTATCAAAAGCTTCAGTTCCAACTCTTCAGAGCTGGTTAGTAAAGGAGGAGGCGTAATATGACTGCTCCAATTCTCGTGACACCTGTCACAACTGAAAAGGCTTACGGACAAAGCCAAAAGAACATTTATGTATTTAACGTTCCAATGACTGCGAACAAGCAACAGATCAAAGCTGCAATCGAAACTCACTACGAGGTAACGATTGTTGCGATCAAGACACTTGTTCAAAGTGGTAAAGCAGTTCGTTTCTCTCGTGGAAAGAACAAGTACCCTGGAACAACCAAGCGTACTGATAGCAAGAAGGCATATGTCACACTTGCTGCCGGTAATGCAATTAACGTCTTCGAGCAACCTGCTGAAGAGGAGAAAAAGTAATGGCTATTAAACTCTATAACCCAACTACTCCTGCCCGCCGTGGCATGACTACTCAGGATATGAGCGAAGTTACTACTCGCAAACCTCTAAAGTCACTCTTGAAGAGCAAAAAGCAGAACGCTGGACGAAACAATAGTGGCCGTATTACTGTCCGTCACCGCGGTGGTGGTGTAAAGCGTCACTATCGTCTTATGGATCACAACCTTGCAGCTGGCCTTACGGTTACTGTTGAGGAAATCGAATACGATCCAAACCGAAGCGCACGTATTGCACGTGTAAAAGACCAAAATGGTACCTACCACTACATTCTTGCTGATACATCTATGTTTAAAGGCAAAGTTATTGTCAGTGGTCCAGAAGCACCAGTTGAGTCTTCAAACCGTATGCCACTTTCAAAGATCCCTGTTGGTTCACAGATCTACGCTATCGAAATGCACCCTGGAAAGGGCGCTCAGATGGTACGCTCTGCTGGAACAAAGGCACAGCTTATGGCTAAAGAAGGTGACTACGCGCAGGTTCGTCTTCCATCAGGAGAGGTTCGCCGCTTCCGACTAGAAGTTACAGCTGCACTTGGTATTGTTGGAAACGTCCAACACCAAAACATTAAGATCGGTTCTGCTGGTCGTAACCGACGCAAGGGTATTCGCCCATCTGTCCGTGGTGTTGTTATGAACGCCGCAGATCACCCACATGGTGGTGGTGACGGTGGACGACATGGTCCTGGTAAAGCGCCTCGTACTCCTTGGGGTCAGTTGACGCTTGGTTACCGAACACGTCGTCGTAAAGACGTTGCCGGATTAATTGTAAGGACGCGTCACGACGCGAAGAGGAAGCGATAATGAGTAGATCACTGAAAAAAGGTCCTTTCATTGACTTCAAGCTAGCTAAAAAAGTGGCTGCTCTTAGTCTCGAAGACCGCACAATCATTAAAACTTGGGCACGTGCAAGTACAATTACCCCTGAAATGGTCGGTCGTACGATCGCCGTTCACAATGGTAAGGTACACGTTCCTGTCCTCGTTTCAGAGAACATGGTTGGACACAAGCTCGGTGAGTTTAGTCCAACTCGTAAGTTCCGTAAGCACGGAGGCAAAAGCAAGTAATCATGGCTAACACGACTAAAAACCGAGTTGCTAAAGAAAACCTCGTACGTGCGTACGCTAAAGGTGTTGACCAAACTCCCCGTAAGGTGAGCCTGGTAGCCAGCCTTGTACGTAACCGCGACGTTGCTGATGCACTTGTCATCCTTGCCCACACACCAAAGCGTGCTGCTCGTCCACTTATTAAAGTGATCGAAAGCGCAAAAGCAAACGCAGTTAACACACACGGATTTGACCCAAAGACACTCACAATTGTGACTCTTTCTGTCACAACCGGTACTCGTCTGAAACGATTCGTTCCAGCGAGCCGTGGACGTGCACTGCCTTTCCAGAAAAAGTCTTCTAACATTCTTGTTGAAGTCACTGGCGTTTTGAAACCTAAGAAAGCAGCAGCTAAGGCAGCACCTGTCGAAGCTGAAGCTCCAGTAGCGAAAGAGGAGACCAAATAATGGGACAGAAAGTAAATCCAATTAGCTTCCGTCTTCAGCTCACTAAGAACTGGGACTCACGCTGGTTTGCTAGCAAGAAAGATTTCTCTCGTCTACTGATTGAGGACATCAAGATCCGTGAACACGTTGAAAAGCGTTTCGAATCTCGTCCAACTATCGGACGTGTTGAAATCGAACGTTCTGCGAACCTCGTTACTGTAACAATCCACACAGCAAAAGCTGGTGTTGTGATTGGACGCGGTGGTGCTGGTGTGACAGAACTAAAGACCGAACTTGAAAAGATCGCAAGTCTTCCAGTTCGTATTAACATCGAAGAAATCAAGCGTCCTGACATGTCAGCGAAGCTTGTTGCCGAAAACATCGCTCACCAATTGATGCGACGTGCAAACTTCCGCCGTGCAACCAAGATGGCTGCACAAAATACTATGAATGCAGGCGCTAAAGGTGTCCGTATCCAAGTTGCTGGTCGTTTGAACAACGCTGAAATGGCGCGACGTGAAAAAACTATTGAAGGTTCAGTCCCACTTCACACCCTGCGTGCTGATATTGACTTCCACACCGCTCGAGCAAAAACTCCTGCCGGTATCATTGGTGTCAAAGTCTGGATCTACAAAGGTGAGAGGATTGATAAGTAATGCTACTTCCAAAGAAAACCAAGTACCGTAAAGTCCGTAAGGGCAAAAACGAAGGTAACGCTACTCGCGGAAACTACGTTGCCTTTGGTGACTACGGTCTACAATCACAAGACAACAACGACATTACCTCACGTCAGATCGAGGCATCACGTCAAGCGATGACCCGTCACATCAAGCGTGGTGGTAAAATCTGGATCCGTATCTTCCCACACACTCCACGTACTCGCAAACCGCAAGACGTGAAGATGGGTAGCGGTAAGGGTAACCCAGAATTCTTCGTTGCAAAGGTGAAAGCCGGAACTGTATTGTTCGAAATGAAGGGTGTTGACGAGTCTGTTGCACGTGAGGCAATGCGCCTAGCTGCACACAAACTTCCTGTTAAAACCAAGTTCATTATTAGGGAGCAAGCATAATGGCTGACACAAAGAAAACAACTACAAAGACTACTGTAAAGGCAGCTGAAGTGAAAACTCTTGCTGAACTACAAGTAGAACTCGTCGCACTGCAAGCTGAACACCTTGAGTCTCGTCGGAGCCACAAGCAAGGCGAACTGGTTAATCCACACGTCTTGACCGTTCAACGTAAGGGCATCGCTCGCGCGCACACTGCCATTGCTGCTGCGATCAAATCAGAATTAAAGGAGGAGAAGTAATATGGCTAAGACACTTACCGGTATTGTCACCTCTGATAAAGCTGACAAGACCATCACAATCACAGTAACAAGCCGTGAGACACACCCTATCTACGGAAAGCAGTACTCTGTTTCTCGTAAGTACACTGCTCACGACGAAAAGAATGAAGCTCACGCAGGTGACAAAGTAACTATCTCTGAAGTACGACCTATTTCAAAGACTAAGTTCTTTACACTTGTGAAGATCGACGAGAAATCTCGTGGTTCTATCGAGCTAAAGGAAGAGGTGTAAGATGATCCAACAAGAATCACGCCTAAAAGTAGCTGACAACAGCGGCGCAAAGGAAATCCTTTGTATCCGTGTTCTCGGTGGTACACGTCGTCGTTACGCGCACGTTGGTGACATTATTGTCGCTACTGTGAAGCAAGCGAACCCAACGGGTACTGTAAAGAAAAAATCTGTCGTAAAGGCTGTTGTGGTACGTACTCGTAACCAGATCCGCCGTAAAGACGGAAGCACGATTGTCTTTGATGACAACGCTGCGGTTATTATTAACGATGACAAGACTCCTAAGGGAACTCGTGTCTTTGGTCCAGTTCCTCGTGAACTTCGTGACCAAGGGTACGCAAAGATCATTAGCCTTGCGCCGGAGGTACTCTAATATGGCACGAATCATTAAAGGCGACACAGTCAAACTTATCAGCGGTGCTCAAAAAGGCACAACTGGTAAAGTTGTTGGCGTTACAGCTAAGGGTATCCTTATTGAAGGAATCGGCCTCAAGCACCGTCACATTAAACCAAGCACGCTAAACCCACAAGGTAGCCACAAAGACATTCACGTCGCTGTGCCTGCTCACAAGGTTGCGCTTGTTGTTGATGAAAAAAGCGGCAAGACAAGTCGTGTTGGATACGTGAAGAACGTTGATGGCACAACTGTACGTGTTGCACGTCAATCAAATAGTAAGGAGATTAAATAATGGCTACTAAAACAGCTGTTGTTTCTACCGCTCCTCGCCTGAAAGCCTTGTATGCGTCTACGTATGCCAAGGAACTACAAGCCGAACTCGGTCTTTCGAATATTAACGAAGTGCCAAAACTCGAAAAAATTGTAGTCAGCGTTGGAATCGGTAAGAACAAAGATGATAAGCACCACTACGAAGTAGTGCGTAACACTGTTATCAAGATCACTGGTCAAATGCCAGTCGACCGCATGGCAAAGAAATCTATAGCCGGATTCAAAATTCGTGCTGGTATGAACCGAGTTGGCCTCAGTGTCACACTTCGTGGTGCTCGTATGTACGAGTTCCTTGACCGACTTGTGAACGTTTCACTTCCACGCGTTCGTGACTTCCACGGTGTCAGCGCTAAAGCGTTCGACAAATCTGGTAACTACAACCTTGGTGTGACTGATCAGTCAATTTTCGCAGAGCTAAGTTTCGAAGAAACACAGCACATTCACGGACTGCAAGTAACCTTTGTTATCAAGGGTGGAAGCAAAGTGAACAGCCGTGGACTACTTGAAAAATTCGGTGTTCCGTTTGAAAAAGAAGGAGGCGTTCGCTAATGGCTAAGAAATCTGCTGTCGCTCGCGACGAGAAACGAAAGAAAATGATCCTTAAGTTTGCTGCAAAGCGCGCTGAACTAAAGGAAATGGGTGATCAGGATGGTCTTCAAAAACTTCCTAAGAACAGTTCACCAACCCGTTGGAAGAACCGCGACGCCCTTCACGGACGTCCACGTGGATACATGCGACGCTTCGGCCTCAGCCGTATCAACTTCCGCGAAAAAGCATCTGCAGGGCAAATCCCTGGTATTACTAAGAGTAGCTGGTAGGAAAGGAATAGATTATGTCACTACAAACTACAGACCCAATCGCTGACCTCCTTACCCGCATCCGTAATGCAGTAATGGTTGGCAAGAACGAAATCCGTGTTCCTTCAAGCAAAATGAAGGTCACTGTTGCAAAGCAACTGAAAAAAGCTGGTTACCTCGTAGCCGTCAAAGTCGAAGCTGCAAAGCCTCGCGACATCTTGGTTGTTACAATCAACAACCCTGGTGAAACCTCTACAATCAACGAGATTACTCGTTTGTCAAAGCCTGGACGTCGTGTCTACGTTGGCGCAAACGATATCCCTAAGGTTAAGAGCGGCCGTGGTATCGTCCTGGTCAGCACAAGTAAAGGTGTAATCGCTGGACACGAAGCTTACAAGCAACGTCTCGGTGGTGAACTGCTACTAAAAGTTTACTAGTATTCAGTTACGTATACTTACAAAAACTCCTCAGCAACGGGGAGTTTTTTGTTGCATTTTACCCCTTATTCTGCTATGATTATCTAGATAATTAATTGCGAGTGAAATCAAAATGATTTTGCGCTCACTACTATCAAGAGCCAAAACAACTTTAGTTGCGGCAATGACGGATAGTATGAAAGCACTGAAACACTCTGTTTCACTCGTGCGTAAAGGAATAATCATGAGTCGAATCGGAAAACTACCAATTCAAGTTCCCTCAGGCGTGACAATCACGGTCGACACTGATGTTATTACCGTTGTTGGCCCTAAGGGTCAACTCGTAGTACCTCACCTGTCAGACGTGACTGTTGCCCTCGAAGACGGTTTTATTGTTGTTACCCGCAAGGATGACCAAAAGATCGCGAAAGCACAACACGGTTTGCAGCGCGCACTCCTAAACAATGCTGTTGACGGCGTTACAAAAGCTTTTGAAAAGAAGCTTGAAGTAAACGGTGTCGGTTTCCGCATTGAAGGCGGCGGCAAAGAAATTAACATGGCCCTCGGTTTCTCTCACCCTGTGAAATACACAGCACGTGAAGGTATCAACCTTGAAGTCAATAAGATGGAAATCACTGTCAGTGGTATCGACAAGCAACTTGTTGGTCAAACTGCAGCTGAGATCCGTAGCCTCAAGAAACCTGAACCATACAAGGGTAAGGGAATTAAATACGCTGATGAAGTAATTCTCCGCAAGGCTGGAAAGGCAGGCAAATAATCATGAGTATTCTTTCTAAAAAACTACTCAACCGCGAACTCCGTGCGAAACGCGTTCGTGCGAAAATTACTGGTACTGCTGAACGACCTCGTCTGACAGTAACTATCAGCAACAAGCACATTAGTGCACAACTGATCGATGATGTCGCACAAAAGACAATCGTATCTGCAACAACTGTTGGAACCAAGCAAACTGGTACTATGGTTGAACAAGCAGCTGCAATTGGTGCTGATATCGCAAAGAAAGCTAAAAAGAGCAAGATCACTGCGATTGTCTTCGACCGAAATGGTCGTCAGTACGCACAGCGATTGGCAGCATTAGCTGACGCAGCTCGTAACGAAGGATTGGTATTCTAATATGGCTGAACAACCAAAAACACAAGGAAACAACGGCGGACGTAACAACGGCCCACGTGGTCAACGCCGCGACCAAGCTCCAGCAGAACCAAAGCAATTTGAAGAACTCGTTATCAACATTGACCGTGTGTCACGTGTTGTAAAGGGTGGACGTCGTTTCCGATTCAAGGCACTTGTTGTCATCGGTGACCACAAAACTAAAATTGGTGTTGGTGTTGCAAAGGGTGCGGACGTACAAGCTGCGATCGCAAAAGCAACTGATGTTGCTAAAAAGAACCTGATCATCATCCCTGTCGTGAACGAAACTATTCCTCACGAAAGCGAAGTGAAGTTCTCTGGCGCACAAGTTCTCTTGAAGCCAGCAGCACCAGGTACTGGTATTATCGCCGGTGGTGTTGTCCGATCAATTATCGGTATGACTGGTATTCGTAACCTTCTTTCAAAGTCTTTGAACTCTACAAACAAGGTGAACATCGCATACGCAACTATCGAAGCACTTCGTGCCCTCGTTCCTCGTGACGAGTGGACAACAACTAAGAACCAGAACCCTAAAAAGGCAAAGGCTCCAGTTGTTGAGGTTGCTGAAGCAGTCGCAGTAGAGGAGACAAAATAATGAAGTATAACGAACTCCAAGTTGCCGCAAACAAAGGACGCAAGCGCGTCGGACGTGGTATCTCAGCGGGTGGTGGTAAAACTGCCGGTCGTGGTACTAAGGGTCAAGGCGCTCGTACTGGTAAGAAGCTCGGTGCTACTTTCCAGGGTGGTCAACGCACACTTGTTCGTGCAGTGCCTAAGGCGCGCGGATTCAAGAGTCTTCGTACACCTGCGCAAGTTGTCTACCTTGATACTTTGAATCAACTCAAGGGTCAAACAGTCGATAACTTCACATTGTATGAAGCTGGATACATCGATACACCATTCCACATGGTAAAGGTTATCGTCCGTGGTGAAATCACTGAAAAGGTCACACTTCACATTGCAAACATCAGCAAGACCGCTGAAGCTGCAGTTGTGAAGGCTGGTGGTTCATTTGTGAAAACTCCAGTGCCACTACCAAAGAGCACAAAAGAAGCTGAAGCAGCAGACGCTACTGACGCAAAATAAGACACTTGTCTTATAAAAAGAAGTCCTCATCTATGAGGGCTTCTTTTATTTTGACATTATTTAAATAATAATGTATAATACGCTTCAAGTGAAAAACAATTGAGGGGAATCTCTTTTCGCATTCACGAACCTGCAACACAGCAAATGGTGCTATCGCACTGAACAATCTGGCGCTACCGGCTACGGCGGTAGAAGATCGACGATCACACCGATCTTGTGCATGGGTAACTTGTCGAAAAGAAACACGTGATAGGCAAGTCACCCAAGGCGGGAGCCGACGACCTAGTCGTCACAGGAAGAGCCACGCGCTTATCCTCCAGGTTCCCGCCTGCACCCACCCATCGGCGCTCTACGGAGCGCCTTTTTTCATGGTTGCGTTATTCTGTGTAATATTATATTATCGTTTTAACCTCGACCAGCTAGCACTAGTGGAAGGGGGAGCAAGGCAGTTGCCAAATTGGCGATTGTAGTAGCCCCTGCGGTGGTACTTTTGTGCCGGTGAAGAAGGGAAAGAGGGCTCGAAACACAACATTACTGAAGCGTAGCGGGGCCACAGCGGCAACATGCGATTGAGGTACTGACGCCGACGAGTCAATTCGGGTAAGGGAGCTAGCCACTCCTGGAGCACCGATGGCAAGGCCCAACAGAGGCCAAGGGAGCGCATGGCAAGCGCAGGTATGGCGTGACGTTTAGGCGCGGCCTTACTCCAGCTGAGGGAAACTCAGTCACACCCTGAAAAAGCGGGCGAGAGACGCCCATCAAGAGATAGGAGCGTCCCACTGGGGGCGGAAGTGACGGAGGACGCGTGCGCGTCGCCGATATGGCCATAGGTCAACACTTCCGCCCCTCAACAAACCGAACTCATTTTAAACGTCCTAGAGGCGTTTTTCTTTTTGTCACGCTATATAATTTGTAGTATAATAATCCGTAATTGATTAAAAAATACTCATGATACTTAAGGGACTGTAATACTGATGAACTGGAAAACGATTTTTAAATCACTGAAAAACCGCGACATGCAAAAGCGGCTCTTAATTGTACTGGGTATCGTGATTGTATACCGCTTTTTGTCACACGTCCCTGTGCCACTGGCTGCACCGACCGAACTCCGTGAAGTAATTAACAGTGTTATTGGTGGGACTGACTTCGGTGGCTTCCTGAATCTGCTCTCTGGTGGTGCACTCGCAAGTTTCTCGATTGTCCTTGTCGGTATGACACCGTTCATTACCGCCTCAGTTATCACCCAGCTTTTAACTAAAGCAATTCCAAAGCTCGAAGAGCTTCATAAAGACGGCGAATCTGGTCGACGCAAGATCAACCAGTGGACACGTATGGCGACCATTCCTCTCGCGATCATCCAATCAATTGCTTTCATCTTTATCCTTCGTCAAACAGTGCTTGCGGGTAATACTTCCGTCCTAGACGCAGCAACACCGATTGAATGGATCGTCGCAGTTACAGCTATGACGGCCGGTTCAGTCCTACTGATGTGGCTTGGTGAGCTCATTACCGAGCAAGGTGTCGGTAACGGTATTAGCTTGATTATCTTCGCTGGTATTATTAGCCAACTTCCTGCAACATTGACATCAATTGGTACCAGCTTGTTTGATACGAGTAACGGTGTATTGAACGTGTTTGGGTTCTTCACGATTCCGGTGAATCCGACGCTGTTCTGGGTATCGCTGGCAATTATTGCGGCATCCTTGCTGCTATTGTATCTTCTTGTAAAGATCAACGAAGCGCAGCGTATTATTACAGTCAACTATGCAAAGCGTGTCCAAGGTAACAGTAACTATGGTGGCGTAAAAAGCATCCTTCCAGTCAAGCTTATCGCTGCTGGTGTGATCCCGGTCATCTTCGCGGTTGCCTTCCTGTCACTGCCTGCATTCCTTGGACAAGTTTTAAAAGCTGCAGATAACCCTGCGTACCTTGACCTCGCAAACAACCTGATCCTTTGGTTCCAAGCTCCTACACCGGGTGCCTTCACGGGTTCTACGCTCCAAGCTTTCATCTACCCAGGTGCGTACTTTGCGCTTGTGATCCTCTTCACGTACTTCTACACAGGCATTGTCTTTAACGCGAATGAAATCGCCGAGAACCTCCAAAAGCAAGGTGGGTTCATCGAAGGTGTCCGCCCTGGTAAGACAACAGAAGCGTATCTATCTATGACTGTAAACCGTTTGATCTTGTTCGGATCACTTGTCCTAGGTCTCATTGCAGTCACACCATTCATCGCTGAGTACCTTTTGTATCACCTCGCGGGCATTTCTGGCACAAACCTTTCAATCGGTGGTACAGGGCTCCTCATCGTGGTCTCAGTGGCACTGGAAGCACTTCGTCAGGTCAACTCACGTGCCCTTATGGTCACCTACGACGACTACAAATAATACTCTCTTGTAATACATTCCAGGCTATTGTTTAATAGCACAGTTAGTAACCGACCGTTCACCCGGTCGGTGAACATGTATCAGGAGGAATGATGAGTGGCCCCACAACACTCAATGTTGATGAGCTGATCGATGGAAAAATACTGGCTGGGTTCGCTAGAATTCAAAGCCGTATCGAAGCCGATCGCAGTAAGAGCTCGAACGCGATGGTGTCCAACTACGCGAATCGCGGCCCACTGTTGCCTGTTGAAGACGTTGCGCTGATCATCGCGCGCGTTGGTGACACGGTCAGTGATCACGAGCTTCTTGAGCTAATCGATGCGTCGATTACGCGTGTTCGACCGAACAGTGCGTATCGAGCGTCGATACTCTTCGAAGCACGAACCGCACGTCCGCTGATCATGCTGAACAATGCATGGTGAGATAGCTGCGCTTCTATGTGCGCCGCTGGATGTTCGGGTGAGCGGGTGGTCTCATTCCTCCTGCTTATCCCCGAGAAGATATATGCATATCTTTTCAGGGATAAGTATATGTAATTATATTGTACGACCTCTGTTATATATTGACTCTAAATACTATTAGTGGTATAATATATGTATTCAAGTATCCGAAACGGTTCACCGTTGCGGTGAACGAAGCACCCAAGACAGAGGAGTTACATTGCCTAACCCATATAAAGACGAGCACGCGCTTGTTCTGGAAGGTTCGCGTAAGCTGCGTGGACGTTGGCGGACGTTGGTCCGCAGACTGATCCGCGAGAACAAGGCACTCGAGTTGTTCAAGCAGACGAAGATCCCGACGTTCGAAGAGTACATTCGAACAAAGGAGCTCGACGATACGTATTCTCGGCGCTACAGCAAGTACGTACGCCAGAATCATGTTGAGCCGTACATGGATCGAGTCAATGCACTGCCAGACAAGGCAGCGTTCCGCGAAAGTTTCGGCAAGCATCTCTCGAAGTTCATCGAAGGAAAGGACGTCGTTGTTTCTGACGGCATCAGCCACTCCGATAACAAGATGGAGCAGCCGACACTGTGGTTCACAACCAAGCAAACCCCGAAGATCCAACCGTGATCAACCTGTACAAGCGCAATCCAGCGTTTGTACGAGATGTAGGGTGGAGCTCCTCTGTCCTTATCTCTAAAAGCTTAAATTAGTTTAAGGTGTTAGCGATAAGAAGTGTATTGACGGCATATAAGTTTTTGCTACAATATTAATCATAAATATAATTACATGCCAAAAACGCGCTGTAATATTCTTGTAAGTGGTTTACGTAGCACGCAACATAGTGTATAATTCACTACTGTAACTTATGGTAGCTCAAAAAGAAGTAATTAAAATGCGAGGAAAGGTGGTGGAAGCACTGCCTAATACGCAATTTAAGATAGAACTTGAGAACAACCTAAGCATCATCGCGCACATTAGCGGAAAAATGCGTAAAAACTATATTCGCTTAGTGCCTGGTGATCAGGTGGACGTTGAGATGACCCCTTACGATCTTAGTAAGGGAAGAATCACGTATCGCCACAAAGATTAAATGTAACAACTGGAGATTTTAAACGACATGAAAGTTCGTGCGAGTGTCAAAAAAATCAGTCCTGACGATCAAATTGTTCGTCGTAAGGGCGTTCTTCGCGTTATTAACAAGAAGAAACCTAAAAATAAGCAAAGGCAGGGTTAAGCATGGCTCGAATTGCAGGAATAGTTATTCCAGCTGAAAAGCAAGTGCAGATCGCATTGACGTATATTTACGGCATCGGTCCACACTTCGCATCGACCATCCTTGCGGCGGTTAATATAGAACCGACCACTCGGGTGAAAGATCTCACCGAGGCTGAAGAACAGCGACTTCGCGAAGTAATCGACCGAGATTACACCGTAGAAGGCGATCTCCAACGCCTCGTTACTAATAACATTAAACGTCTTAAAGACATCAACAGCTACCGTGGCCTTCGTCACAAAGCTGGTCTTCCAGTCAACGGTCAACGTACTCGTACGAATGCACGAACTCGTAAGGGTCGAGCGATCGCTGTTGGTGGTGCACAACCTAAGTCAGCAACTAAGACCTAAGAAAGGAACAGATTATGGCAGATTCATCTACAACGAAGAAAAAGCAAAAACGATCAGTTCCGGCTGGTCAGTTGCACATCCAAGCTACATTCAACAACACGATTGTTAGCTTCACTGATAAAAAAGGTAATGTCCTTACACAAAGTAGCGCTGGCGCTACTGGCTTCCGTGGAAGCAAAAAGGGAACCGCATACGCTGCGCAAGTTGCTGCTGAAAAAGCAACTGAAGCTGCGAAGGGCCAATACGGCATCGGTTCTGTTGATGTTTTCGTGAAGGGTGTTGGAATGGGCCGTGATGCTGCGATTCGCGCATTAGGTGCTTTCGACATTACTATCGACAGTATTAAAGAGGTAACAGGCGTTCCACATGGTGGCGTTCGTCCTCGTAAGGCTCGAAGGGGTTAACATATGGCACGAGATACTTCCCCAATTGTTAAACAATCTCGTCGCGAAGGGTACGCACTGCACCCTAAAGCGCACAAGGTTATGGCAAAGAAGACTGGTATTCCTGGTCAACACGCCAACGGACGTCAAGGCAAGCCTAGTCTTTACTTGACACAACTACGTGAAAAGCAAAAAGTTCGTCGTTTGTACGGTCTTCTTGAGAAGCAATTCGCAAAACTGATGGATGAAGCAATTCGTCGTGACGGCCTTGCGGGTGAAAACCTTCTTCAGATGCTAGAACAACGAATGGACAACGCTGTCTACCGTGCTGGTTTTGCGACGAGCCGTCGTGCAGCGCGTCAACTTGTTGGACACGGACACTTTATGCTAAATGGTCGTCGTGTTGACATTCCGTCAATTCGTCTAAAGGCTGGTGACGAAATTACTGTTCGTCCAAAAAGCACGAAGTCAGGTTACTTCACAGTACTTGATGACGTTGTTAAGAACTCTGTTCAAACTTCATTGAGCTGGATCAAGAGTGATGCAAAGAAGATGACAATTTCTGTTACAGGATTGCCAACTCGCGCAGAAGCAGAGCCAGAAATTAACGAACAACTAATCGTTGAGTATTACTCACGTTAAGGGTAAGGAGCCTACCACTATGTCAAAAGTTATTCACAACCCAGCACTTGCAAGCGTAGAAGAACACAGCGCTACTAGTGCGTCGTTCGTTATTGAGCCTCTACAAGCTGGTTACGCAAACACACTTGGTAACAGCCTTCGTCGCGTCCTTCTTTCAAGCATCAAAGGTGGCGCTATCGTTGCCTTCAGCATTGAAGGAACAAGCCACGAATTCACAACTGTTCCTGGTATCAAAGAAGACGTCGTTGACATCATGCTTAACCTCAAAAGCGTTCGCGTTAAGGTAAGTACTGACGAACCGATCGAACTTCGTCTCGAGAAGAAGGGCGCTGGCGTTATTACTGCCGGTGACATCAAAACTTCTGGTGACGTTGAAATCATCAATAAAGATCAAATCATTGCAACTATCGATGACCCTAAAAAGTCTATCGTTATGAACTTTGTTGTTGAAGCTGGCCGTGGCTACGAGACTATCGAAGACTCTAGCATCAACCGTCTTCACAGCGACATGATTGCACTTGATGCGATCTTTAGCCCAGTACTTCGTGTACGATTCAAGGTTGATTCAACTCGTGTTGGTCAAGAGACTAACCTCGACAAGTTACAACTAAACGTCGAAACTGATGGCTCAATCACACCACGTGATGCCTTCGAAGAAGCTGCGGCTATCTTGGTTAACCAATACACAGCGCTTGCTGGTTCAACAACTGTTGAAGCTGCACCTGCACTTGGTCAAGATACTGAAGAAGAATCAAATGAGCTCAACACTCCTATTGAAGAGTTGAACCTCAGCGCGCGTACTGCTAACGCACTCATCAACAACGAAATCCGCACTGTCCGTGACCTCGTTACGCTTTCAGAACAAGATCTTCGTGAGTTGAAGGGCTTTGGTAGCAAAGCGCTTGATGAAGTCAAAGATAAACTGGCTGAATTGGAAATCTAAACATGCACCGACACGGATATAAAGGACGTAAATTTGGACGCGAACGTGATCAACGACGCGCACTGCTCAAAGGACTAGCTACTAGTCTGGTTGAACACGGCAAAATCGAGACCACTTTCCCTAAAGCCAAAGAACTCGTCCGCTACATTGAAAAGCTTGTCACCAAAGCTAAAAAAGGTGATCTTGCGAACCGCCGCCGCGTAATTGCTGGCCTCTCAACTCAAGCTGCTGCTTTCCGTCTTGTAGACGTGATTGCACCACAGTTGACTGGTCGCACAAGCGGACACGTTCGCGTAGAACGAACTCGACTTCGCGTCGGTGATGGTGCCCAAATGGCTACTATCGCTTTCGTTGACGAGATCAAAGAAACTCCAGTTGCTCCTGTAGCAGCTGCAGCGAAGGAGACCAAATAATGGTTAACGCAAAAACTTTCAGTCAACGTACTGAAGACACAAGCCGCGAATGGTTCTTGATTGACGCTGCTGACATCCCACTGGGACGTACTGCAACAAAGATCTCTAACCTTCTTATCGGTAAGTCTAAAGTTACGTATACCCCACACGTTGATAATGGCGATTACGTTGTTGTCATCAATGCTGAAAAGCTCGTTGTGACCGGTAACAAAGAAATTGACAAGAAATACTACAGCCACAGTGGTTACCCAGGCGGTATCAGCGACGCTACTTTGAAAGAAGTGCGCGTGAAGCACCCTGAACGTATCATTGAAGCTGCAGTAAAGGGTATGATCCCTAAAAACAAGCTTGCCGCTGGTCGTATGGCACGCCTGCGTGTCTTCCCTGGTGAAGCACACACGCACACAGCTCAAACACCTAAGAAAGTGGAGATGAAATAATGGCACTACCTGCTGGAAAATACATCTACGGCCTTGGTCGACGCAAGAGTGCAACTGCACGTGCGCGCCTCTACGCTGGTAAAGGTTCAATTGTAATCAACGACAAGCCTGCTGCTGAATACCTTTCAGACAACAAGACTTTGCTCGCTGAGATCACTGATCCTCTTGCACTTGTTGGCAAGCAAAAAGACTACGACATCACTGTTGTAGTTCAAGGTGGTGGTTTCTCAGGCCAAGTCGATGCGATTAAACTCGCTATCGCCAAAGCACTGACAACTGCTCACTCTGACCTTCGTACGACTCTTAAGAAAGCCGAGTTCTTGAAACGCGACTCTCGTGAGAAAGAACGTAAGAAGTACGGTCTGCGTTCTGCTCGCAAGCGCGAACAGTTCTCAAAGCGTTAGTCTTCGACTGCAAACAAAAAGAGCTCCAGAAATGGGGCTCTTTTTTGTATGGTTTCAGGCACATACAACAGAGAGGAAGTAGGGTATAATGAAAGCAATGAGTAAACCAGTTATCCTAACCGGGCTTCGCGCGAATAACAATCTGACAATCGGTAATTATTTTGGTGCAATGTTGCCTATCATTGATATGGCTAAAAAGCGATCAGCTGACTACCAGGTCAACATGTTCATTCCCGACCTTCACAGTATTACAACGCCTGTCGACTACAGCGCGATTAATAACCAGATTATCCAGACGGCTAAGGTCTTTGTGGCTGCTGGACTGCCAATCGATAACGATGAGATATATTTATATCGTCAAAGTTACATTTCGGCGCACAGCGAGCTGACTTGGATCCTCGATTGTTTTACCGGCATCGGCGAAATGAACCGCATGACGCAGTTTAAGGACAAATCAGGCACTGTAGGTGATGAACGGGTCAGTGTTGGTCTTTTTAACTATCCTGTCCTTATGGCGGCTGATATGCTCCTGTACAGCTCTGAGTATGTGCCGGTTGGTGACGATCAAACACAGCATTTAGAAATCACTCGCGATATTGGTGCGCGCATAAACAACCAGTTCGGTGATATCTTTACAATTCCTCGTGCTGTCAAAGAACAACACGCTTTCTTTGGTAAAGAACAAGGATTGCGTATCATGGACCTGCAAGACCCTTCAAAAAAGATGAGTAAAAGTGATGAATCTGGGAAAGGCGTCATCTTCCTCAGCGACACACCAGAAGACGCGGCCCGTAAAGTCATGAGTGCTGCAACTGACGACAAAGCATATGTACGTTTTGATCGCGAGAACCAACCGGGGATAAGTAATCTACTTGAACTTCTTGCGCTGTTCCAGCAGCGTGATCTTAAAGATGTTGTGGCTGAATTTGAAGGTCAAACACTGTATGGAGACTTCAAAGCGCTTGTCGCCGAAGAGGTTCGACGATTCTTGCATGACTTCCAGCAGAATCTGTCGGAAGTGGACGAAGCGGCTGTCATAGCCAAACTCGAACAATCCGAAGCTGACCTCGCCATTATTGCTAACCAAACCTTACTTCGGGCACAACAAGCCGTTGGACTGCGCCCAAGGAACTAACACATGTCAAAAACACTCTCACGCGATATTAGAATAATCTTGCGGCAATTTGAAATTGCCGGCGAATTGACAGCCAAGTCAGAGATTTCACTTATGAAAGAAGTCGAACTACGCCAAGGCTCGACTTTGATCACATTCGTATTCGATAAAGCAAAATATTACATCCTCATCGACGGCAACGCAGATGACGACGAACACTACATTCTTGAACAGATTCAGACAATGGAATCTGAAGTTCGTGGAGCAATGGTGCGCAACCCGCTCGACGATAGCCAAACTACTTGGGGTATGCCATTCAAAGGTAAGGATGCGTACCTATTCAAACTAATTGTTGAAAAGCGTCGTCTTGACGTTGAACTTGCGAATCGTTACCCAAAACTATCACGTAGTACAATTCAGAAATACATCAAAGCCGGTCATGTACAGGTAAGTGGCGTCGTTATTACGCAACCGAAAAAAGACGTACTTGAGACTGACGACATCGCTATGGTTCCACCTGTGATGAGCGACTTTAGTGCGCAGCAAATTCCTATCGTATATATCGATGATAACGTCATTGTCGTAAACAAGCCAACTGGTCTACTGACACACAGTAAGGGTGTAATGAATGATGAATTCACCGTCGCTGAATTCTTCCGCCGCTACACAACCTTTGGCCTAGAAACAAATCGCCCTGGTATCGTCCACCGCCTTGACCGTGATACCAGCGGTATCATTATTGGCGCACGTCACGACGAAGCAGCCGAGATGCTCAAGAAGCAATTTGCTGATCGCAAGGCGCAAAAAGAATACATGGCTGTTACTGATGGCATCCCAAAGACTGCAAACGCAATCATTGACCTTCCGATTGGACGTAACCCATCTGCGCCAAGTACATTCCGCGTCGATTCGAACGGGAAGGCAGCACTCACGACGTACGAAGTAGTTGCGACGAATAAAACCCAAGCACTCATCAAGCTCTGGCCAAAAACTGGTCGTACACACCAACTTCGTGTACACATGGCGTACCTAGGCGCACCAATTACTGGTGACCGTGTCTACAACAAAAAAAAGGCTGGTCGCTTGTACCTCCACGCCCAAAGTCTCGAGATTACGATCCCGCCCGCTAAGCGCGTCACATTCTCAACGCCTGTACCGAACGACTTTACCGATAAGTTCCCAGGATACAAAAATGTCTAATGTGTACATACATCCAAAAACACAGCACCAACTAGACAGTATTGCCGCCGATCTGCCCCAATCACTTCTTATGACCGGCCCTGATGGCGTCGGTCTAAAAAGTACCGTCACGTATCTTGCGGATGCGCTGCACATTAAACCAGTGTATATCTTGCCAGAAAAGGACGAGAAAGTAGATCTTGAGAAAGGTGTAATTACCGTTGATATTATCCGTCGTCTCTACGCGATGACTAAAACGATCGAGACCGGTACACGTATGATCGTCATCGATTACGCCGAGCGCATGGGTGTGCAGTCGCAAAACGCCTTCTTGAAACTACTCGAAGAGCCTGGCGTTAATACGCATTTCATCTTGTTAACACATAATATATCTAAGCTTCTTCCAACTATTCGCTCGCGAGTACAGTTAGTAGAGGTGAATCCAATCACTGTCGAACAATCCAATGCTCTCCTCGAAGCGCTAAATGTTACTGACGTACAGAAAAAAGCCCAACTATCATTTATAGCTGGAGGATTACCGGCATTACTGTCGATACTGGCGGATGATCAAAAAGCGTTCGATAGTCGAGCGCAGATCGTACGTGATGCGCGCACCTACCTACAGGGATCGCCCTACGATCGTTTGAAGATCGCACTAGCTTACAAAGATAGTCGCGAAAATGCACTGACGTTATTATCTGATGCAGGTAAGCTACTGCAGAGTTCTGTCAAAAATGGACAGGGGAGTGATGTGATTCGAAAGATCGAAGCTATCCTTGCAGTACATGAACGTATTGAAACAAACGGTAACATTCGATTGCAGCTGGCCTCGGTTAACTTATAGCAGTATGCTATACTAATAAGTAATGTTAGGCCTTATTGTTATTGTCTTAATCGGCTCATGGGCACTGTATCAACGACAAACTATTAGTGAAGTCGCCAGTGATCTGCCCTCAAAACTTTCTGACAAGTTAGACCAACTATGGTCAATTGCGCAGACTTCTTTGCAAGATCGCAAATACCTTCGTGCTGAAAAGGCTCTTCTGACGATCCTCCGTGTCGACGAGCGTAACGCCAGCGCCTACAACCGCCTTGGTATCTTGTACGCGAAACAAACGCAGTACAAAGAAGCGATCGAGTGTTTCGAAATTGCACAGTCGCTAGAGCCAAGCGCGAGCAGTCTCCACAATGTTGGACTCATCTACTATGAAACGCAAACCTACGAAAAAGCCGCATTGGCCTTCGAGCAAGCCCTCGCTATCGATAATGAACTTGCTTCACGACACATTGCATACGCAAAGGTACAAGAGAAGCTCGGTAACGACCGTAAGATGATTGATTCGCTTGAACGTGCGATTCACCTTGACCCAATTCCACAGACGCTTTCTATTCTTGCTGACGCATACGACCGAATAGGTGAAGAAGCACTGGCGCTTGACCTACGTGAACGTGCAGCCAAGATGATTATCCCGCAAGGACAGTCAAAACAAGTGAGACAGCCACGTCGCGTGGTGATGTAAGGAGTGATTATGACTAGTCAATTAGATATCAATCAAACACTATTTGAACGAGCAGCAAGCATGTACCGCGTCCATGGCATCATAGCTATTATTTTTGGCGGTTTAGGAGTTCTGGGCGGCGCATTGATTACTTTTATTCTGATAGTTGCCACCATGCTTCCAGAATATGAGGTTCAAAATGTAGAAAACGACTTGGGCTTTGGACTATTCATGTCTGCTGTTTTGATTTTTATCTTCTGGACGTTGCCGCATCTGTATCTTGTTGTGTCTGGTGTTTACCTGGTGAAGAATCCATCGCCTTTGTTAGCGAAAGGCTTGATCATTGCTAATCTTGTCGTTGGGCTCTTCTATAATGTTATTATCCTGGTATTTGCCATCATTAGTCTCACACAATCTGGTGATTACGAACGTGGCTACAGTGTACATCAGAAAGAACTTGCTAAGAAATAACACCTATTTTGAGCAATAAAAAAGACGAGCGATGCTCGTCATTTTTATTGGTGCTGGAAGTAGGACTCGAACCTACGGAGCCTTACGGCGGGAGATTTACAGTCTCCTGTGATTGCCACTACACGATTCCAGCATGTTAAATTATATGAACAAATATAATATCATGGAGCCGCCTCACGGATTCGAACCGTGGACCCCCTGTTTACAAAACAGGTGCTCTAACCAACTGAGCTAAGGCGGCGTACTGTGATACTTGAACTATTCTATATGATTATTCACTGCTTTTCAAGGTGTTGTGGAGCCGCGATCGGGATTTGAACCCGAGACCTCATCCTTACCATGGATGCGCTCTACCAACTGAGCTATCGCGGCGTAACATTTTTTTCGCTTCGCTCTATAAGTAGGGCGCCGCGAGAGCCTAGTTGCTAAGAGCCAGCGCTCTACTCATATTTGCGTTTCACGCAGGAGCTATCGCGATGCAGCTTAACACTCCGACGATTTTAGCATAAACGCAGGCTTCATTCAATCTGTTATACTGGTGATATGCCTACTTTTAGTTTTGATATAGTATCTACTTACGATAAAGCCGAAATGACTAACGTATTTCAGCAAACCCAAAAAGAAATCGACAATCGCTTTGATTTTAAAGGCACGCCTGCTGCGGTCGAATGGATTGGTGACAAGACGGGGATTAAGATTACCGGTGCAGGCGACTGGCAAATCGAAAACATCATCGATATTCTGCGCAAGAAACTTGCTGCACGCAATCAATCAAGCAAATCACTTGATCTGACAAGAGACATCGTGACTGCAAACCTCAAGTCTACCAAAGAAATTACATTTATCGCTGGACTGACCCAAGATAAAGCAAAGCAGATTACCGCTGTAATCCGCGAACACGCACCAAAGGCCAAGGGATTGATCCAAGGCGACGTCGTTCGTGTCACCAGTAGCAGCAAAGATGAGCTGCAAAATGTGATGCGTGTCGTGCAATCTCAGGACTTTGATTTTCCAGTAAACTTCGAAAATTATCGCTAAATCATGTATTAGGGGTCAGGGTCTTGCTCTTACTCTAGTAATTTGTTATAGTAGACCACTGAAATACGATATCATTTTAAGGAATTCTAATGGCTAAAAAGAACACCAAGCGCAAACTCGTCGGACTCGTCAGTGAACTGACTGGTCACCGTACGTATTACACTACCAAGAATACTCAAAACACGACTGAAAAAATCGTTTTGAAGAAGTACGACCCAATCGCTCGCAAGCACGCTACTTACACCGAGACAAAGAAAAACCTCGGTCGTAACGAAGTCAAAAAGCGCAAGAACTAGTCTTCGCGCTTATCTAAGACACTGGCTAGCCAGGTTGCAGATTCCAGTGTCGCACCTAACATCGTCTCATTGAGGCGATGTTCTGTTATGTAGACATATAGTTTGCCTTCAAAAATCTCGATGGCGTGTGGCCAAAAACGGGCTGCTATCGTATTCGTTACCTGTGTCGTGAGAGATTCTTCGATCTCAAGCGCGCGTGAGGATATACCGAAGACGTCGTAGCGGGCATGAAACTCTGGACTATGTACCGCTAAGAACATCGTATTTACGATGTGAAGCGTGTTATAGGCGGTAAAGAACTTGTTATAAGCAGCTGGACTGTGACCTTTAGGCTTCAAGAAGATATGTGGCAGGTCAGTATTCGTCAGCGATACCTGTAAAATAGCCCAGTTATGTTCTGTAGGCGCGTCATGTCCATGTTTGATGACATCAAAACGGTCGACGAGGCTTACGTCGTAACCATCGTATGCACCAACGGCGTAATGTGTGTCACGGTGGCTGGTAGAGACGGTGAGGCCACGAATAACCTCATGGTCATCCTCATGTTGATCAACAGTCCCAAAGTAGACGAAGTTTACTTTATTGGCAAAGCTTCGGATGACTCGGCCGCGTGATCGAATCTGCGGCGAGTAGCGACGAAGCACTCGCTTTAAAATCCCACCCTTTTGTATCATTTTTTCGTTCGCTCTATAAGGTCAAGAACGGTCGATACGTATTCAGCATGTGACCACGTCAGTGGTGCGGGTGCAATAACTTGATCGGTAATAGGGTCAATCTGCTCAGACAGCATGCCGCTATCAAGTGCGTGAGCCTTAACCCAGTCGAGAATCTTCTCGGCTTCTTGGACCTTTCCTTTTTCAAGGAGGTACTGCGCGTGCCATAGTGTTGTAATGAACCACCAGTTTCCAGTGACTGATGGGTCTGTGCGACGGTACGGGTCGTTCTCGTAGCGAGGAATACCAGGTTCGTCGTCTAATAGGTTGAATAGATCGCGCATCATATCGACTGCGTTTGTCATTTCGGGGCCATTAGCATCGAACAGGCCAAACATGAATGCACCAAATACGCTGGCTGCATCGACGGTTGGATCTTTCGATAGGACACCCTTATCAACACTGACACTCTTATAGAATGACTTACGTTCTTCATTGTAGAGATGTTTTGTGGCTGCTTGTTTGATGTCGTCAGCAGCAGCGCGCCATTTTACGGCGTTGTCTGAATCTCCCGCGACAACAGCTAGCTCAGAGGCCGCAAGGAGCGCGCCGTATGTAACTGAGACAGTGTAAGTGAAGGTAGCAAAGATCTCTTCCCATAGGTCGTAGCTTGGTTTAGGAAGGCCTGTGACATCATCGATGAATTCAGTTAAGAAGTCAGCCATCGGCACAATCATAGAGCTGTAGAACTCTTTGATCAGTTTGCTGTCTTGGTGCACGTTATAGAACTGTGCGAACATAAAGACGACAACGGCGGTTTCGTCTTCCTGTATAGGTGCTGCAACAATATCACCGTGCACGTACGGGTGCCAACTACTCCCAAGTGCGCCATCTGCACGGTATTTGTGCATCAAGTAGCCACCTGGGTGCATGCCACGTTTTGTAAATTCGAAGAAGTGATAGGGTTCATTAACATAGCCGAGGCGAATCAGTGGCCACATCACGTAGCTGCCGTCACGCGGCCAGCTGTAGCCATAGGCATCGCGAGAGTAGTTCAGCATTGTACTGTCGGTACTTGCGATCACTGCGCCGCGCTTATCCATCTGTGACTTCATGATCATCATACTGTTAATAAATAGCTGTTGGTGGTTGCGGGGGATGCGTGGAACTACCTGCAGAACAGGTTCAAGCCACTTGTGCCACCAGTTCGCTGTTGCAGCGAGGCGCTTTTCCATACCGTCATCATCGAGCTGTTTGTGAATGTAGAGTGCTTCACGAATCGACATACCGGCACTGATCCAGTAGTGCACGCGTTCAGAGCTCTGTGCACCGATCTGCATTGTGAAGCCGATAATAGAGTCAACGCGACCATGTTCAACATTATTGCCTTCAAGGTGTCCATCTTCAGCGTCGCGGAAGCTACCCTCGTGGTTTTCAATACCAAAGAGTCCCATGGTGTACTGGTCAAACGGCTTGCCGTTGTGGAGGCCAGAGATAACGAACGCACGACGCCCACGATAGTGAAGGATCGCATTGCTGTCAGGAAGGTACTGCGCAGTATCTGTGTTGCTTCGTGAGTCACCAATCGCAAATGCTTGGTGCATATACAATTTAATCTCACGTGGTTGATCGGATAAGTTGACAACGTGGATGTTGCGCATAAAGACGCTCACTTCGGCGTCAACGGCATCATCGAACTCAATAATAATGTTTAATGCGGCATTCTTTGCCATCGTGTGACCGACTAGTGCGGTGTGGGGATAGCTAAAGCTAAATTCCCAGTCACCCTTGTCATCGAGCCAGCTAATTTTGCCATCAACGTAGACACCTACCTTGTGACGGAGGTTTGCACCAGACGCGTGATTTTCGAAGCCTACGTAAGGATAGTAGAAGTCGTGGACGAGTCCAAATTTGTTTAAGCCGACATGTAGTTCACCGTTGCCCAGGACGATTGGTCTAGCCACGTAGACCTCCTGTTCGGTGCGTCTCGTGCAGACGCCAGCGAAGATCACGAATAACATTCATGTAATACAAGAATGCGTCATACGGTGATTCGTACGGGCTGAAGTACGCGTGAACGTCACCATCACTAAACCACTTGGTACACATGTAGTAGGCGTGGTCAGATGTTTGTAGGTTACGCCAATCAGAAATCAGCGTGGTGTCATTGGTACGCAAGATGTCTTTTTCAAGTGCATAGAGGTGGCCCATTGCTTCTTGCTGCATACTGTTGCCAAGCCAGGCAGTAAGGTCACGCTCGGCGTCAGCCCAAGTGACGGTTGAGGGCATGCTTAGTTCACCAACAGGTTCATTCGCATCAATCGCTTCAGATACGGTGTAGAAAGTATTCTCTGGGTTTGAAAGCCAGCGACCAACAAAGTCTTCGAAGAAGTCGAAAATACCAGTGTCTTGCCATTGGTGTTCACCGAATGTCTCGTAGTCCATAAACAAGTTGATTAGCGGTGAGTCTTCGATTGTCGCGTTTGCCCATTCGGTGTACTTGTCAGCAGTCAGTGGCCATTCTTGCCATTCTTTATTACTGAAGCGGAACGCGAGGTCATCACTTAACTTGTAGTTTTTTAGCAGTAGGCTAATGTTCTTGGTATTAGGTGGTTTATATACGAAGTTAGGGCTGCGCCAGTCAAGAATGGGATCCCAGCCTTCAGCAAGTATACCCTTGAAGCCGTACTCGTCGGCCCACTGTGCCAATGAGTCATTATATGAAAGCTCTGTATTACGGAAGACACTTGTTTCAACACCGAACAGTTCGCGGATCTTGTCTTTGTGCGCTTCAACCTGGCGAACAAATTCGTCTCGGCTATAAAAGAAGGCGAGTGAGTGATAGTATGTCTCAGAAACGATTTCGACGCGACCAGATTGCACGAGTCGTTTGAAGCTCTCGATGATGTCTGGGCCCCATTGCTCGGCTTGCTCTAGCCAAGTACCTGTGATGCTCAAAGACACTTTAAATTCAGGATGAGTCGCAAGGAGTTTCTCGAGGAGCGCGTTCATTGGGCGGTATGATTTTTCAGCGACCTTGTTGAAGACGCGTTCATTATTACGATCAGTCAGAGGATCTGGTTCATTGAAGTAGTTATGGTCGATAGCTGTATCGAACACACTGTATTCACGCACACGGTGCGGTTGATGGACATGGAGGTACAGCGTGATGCCGCGCTTCGCTTCTGCTACATCTTCGCTCATGCGAATGCTCCCACGCGTGGCAGTGGTGCGGCGTACATGTTCATGCATTTTTTCGCGACATCGTTCCATGACAATGTTGCGTATTCGCGCATCACGTTCTGACGAAGCTCGTTCTTGAGGGAATCAGAGGTTGCGATGCCGACGATTTGGTCAGCCAGGCGGTCAACGTCCCAAAAGTCATACTTGAAGATACTACTGAGTACCTCAGAAACACCAGACTGGTTCGTCAGGATAAGTGCGTTGTCATGGTGTGCTGCTTCAAGTGCAGTTAATCCGAATGGCTCACTGACAGAACTCATGACGAAGATATCAGAGACACTGTAGGCATCACGCCACTGCTTGCCGCGGACAAAGCCTGTGAAGAAGATTTTGTCTGCGATACCAAGGTCGGCTGCAAGGGCAATTAACTCATCACGTTGTTCACCGTCACCAGCAAGGAGTAGTGCAATACGGTCGTAGCGTTCGTTTGCTTTCGCGACAGCACGGACGAGGTATTCAAGGCCTTTTTGGATTGTGAAACGGGTAACGGCGCTAATAATGGTGTATCCTTCGTCTTTTAAACCTTCAAGGTATTTGTAGGTGCGGTTGTCGTACGCGTAGCCGTCATTGAAGCTGTCGACGTCAATTGCATTGTGCATGACATCAATCTTGTCGGCAGGGATGCCGTAGCGATCAACGATAATATCTTTGGTGATTTGGCTGACGGCAATAATGCGATCTGCAACCATTAAGCCTTGGTATTCGATCTCATGGACAATTGGGTTGCCTTGGTTGCCACCTGCACGGTCGAATTCAGTTGCATGCACATGCACGATAAGAGGTGCATTCGTGAGTTGTTTAGCACGGATGCCAGCTTCCATTGTTAACCAGTCGTGGGCGTGAATTGCATCGTAGTCTTTACCTTCAATGAGGCGCTCAACGAATTTCGTGTAGTGACGTTGGACACCACGGATGTCTTTGACGTCTTTTATTTCAGAGCCTGGCTCAGTTGTAACTGCAAAGTTACTGTCGTACGCGCCCATACCGTAGCGATCGAGAGGCGAAAGCTTAGTCGCGTTGTGGATCTTCATGTAATCGATGTTGTCGTGCTTCGCAGAGTAGGGGACAACAAAGTCGATAGCAGCGCCTTGGATGGCGAGGGCTTTTGAGAGATGGTAACACGCGACACCTAGTCCGCCACTGTTATGTGGTGGTAACTCCCAACCAAGCATTAATATGTTCATACCCCTGTCATAACGAAATAAATCTCGTTGACTGCTCCCTTTTATTTTTGACCCGTTTTTCTGTCACAAGTATAGATGTAAGCGTATGCTTTTACAACAGTTTTTGACGCTTTTTTCGACGAAGTTATGCGTCAACGTGTGGAATATCGTGCGCACGCCATAAAGCTACTGCTTTTCGGTATTTTACCAGCTGCGTATAGCTGTATAATTCCATCAAACGACGTGCAAATGCCCCCGGTCGTCCAGCAATATAGATATTCATTGATTCGACGTAGCCCCACGTTTCGCCCACCGGCAATCCTACTATTGATTTACGCGGACGATACGCAAATTGCGGTAGCTTTGTGTGGATGCGCGTCAAGTGTTTTGCGACGAACTTTGCCTGTGCTAGTGCTTGCCACGCAGTGCCACTGAACGGCGTGGTGCTGTTGTCACCAATCACGTACACGTTCGGCACTGCTTCAAGAAATGGATTTACGTTCACGCGGCCATCTTTCGCTAGGTGAAAGACATCTTGATGCGCAGCGAAGAAAGGATTGTTTGCAACACCCGATGTCCAGATCGCGGTCTTGGTGTGGATCTTCTTGCCCTCGATAGTGATCGTATCTTTATCAAGTGCAGTGACGCGGTGATTCGTTAAGACGCGAATACCAAGCTTGTTGAGGCGTTTTGATACCAGCTTTGAAGCCGTAAGTGAGTAGTGTGGCAAGATGCGCTGGGCAGCCTCTACGAGGGTTACTTTCACATGTGTTGCCGGGAGGCGGTACGCGGTGATGAGGTACTGAAGGTATTCTTGTAATGCGGCAGCTAATTCGACACCGGTTGGCCCTGCGCCAATCACAAAGTACTCTTTATCAAGTTTCTTATGGATCAGCTCGGCGTGAATGTGTTCTTTAAATGCGTGAATCTCGGATAACGATTTAATCCCGAAGGCGTGTTGCTGCATACCCTTGATACCAAAGTACGTAGTTACAGACCCAAGCGCGAAGACCGCTTTGTCGTATGAATACTGCTTTTTACTACTAATAACTAGCTTGCGGTGTGTATCGATAGACGTAATCTTGTCGTCAATAACCGTGACGTTGGGATACTCTGCGAAGATATCGTTTAAGGAGATGACAGATTCAGCCGTGTTTTTGCCAGTGGCTGTCGCGTACAGCGTTGCGTGATGGAGGAAGTACGGTTCATCAGAGATCAGTGTGATCTTGCCAATATGTCGCTTCGCCAGCTCGAGGGCAGCTTTTACCCCTGCAAATCCACCACCAACTACAACAACGTTCATATTATTTTCCCCACAAACCTTCGCACTACTATTTACGCTTATGGTATCAGATTGCGATCAATCATCAAAGCACTTTAAGCAATGTATTACATCTGTTACAATGTGAAAGCTATAGAAATTTCTATATCGATCAAAGGGGCATAGTACAACGGTTAGTACGTGGGTCTCCAAAACCTGAGATCGTGGTTCGATTCCACGTGCCCCTGCCAAGAGGAATTATCATTACAAAGAGCCATCATTGCGTATGGTTCTTTTAATTTTAACAGTAGTCGTCTGCCGGAAAGTTCCGAGTTCGAAAGTACTTTTTTGAGTATTTTCCTTTTACCGAGATAATCAGACGATGTAAAAATATTGTGAGCATTTTTTGCAACCTCTAACAGATGAGAAACCGTTTCAAGCCTAGTGCTATCGGAAAGTTCGAAAGTAGCTAGTTGGGTTTGAAGATTGGCTATAGATGTTTGGTATTCTTTGGTCTTTCGTTCGTATAAACTATTATTAATTTTGTTGTCTATATGGTCTTCGTAAAGTCTGTCTATGCGGTTTTCATACTTTACTATTTCAGCAGTTATAGCATTTGTCTTAGCTTCTTTGTTATTGCTAGCTTCACGTTTGTCCGCATTAATTAAATCTAGTATTGTTTTGATCACCTCGTCTGGTACGATAATTTTCTTGAGTATTTTCTCGAAATCAGAAGTGAATTCCTTCTCTCTTATGTATTGAGCATCGTGTTTGAATTTAAACTGATTACAATGTCCGTACGTATATATCTGTTTCTTGGTTTCAAAGGTCACTAAGCATCCGCATTCAGCGCATCGAATGAGACCTTTATAAGCAAAAGGAAGACCACCTACAGAGTTTGGTTTGCTCTTGAAGCCTCTTCGGTTATCTTCGCAAGCGTCAAATAGTTCTTTAGTGATTATCTTTTCGTAGTGATGTTTGTAAAGACTGCCATTTATTTGCATAAATCCGTAGTAAAAAGGATTTTTAAGCACTCTTTCTATATGGCTAACGGCACAGGTTATATTAAACTTTTCTAACCATAGCTTTTGAATTAGTCTAAGCGTTAGTGTTCCGGTCGAATAGCCTTCAAATGCTTCTTTTACGGCTTGGGCTTCTATAGGATTAATATCAACCCATTTCTTACCGTCTTTGGTGCTGTTTATGTAGCCCTTAGGCGCTTTTCCGGCCAGTATGCCATCTCTGCGCATTTGTTCCTGACGACGCTTTACATTGTCGCTAATTGCATTTGAGTAATATTGAGAAATTGATGTGTTCATAGAAAGCATGAACCACTCGCTTGCAGATGATTTGCTGGTAATAATAAGACTATCAGAAGGGAAGTGGAGTTCTATCTTACCAGCCTTGCAGAGGCTGTTAAGAGTCCTTACTTCTGGTGAGCTTGAATCACGTGAGTAACGATCTACTTTATCAAAGACAAGAGCAACTGTTTCATTAAGATTTGATAGTTTAGAGATGACCTTATTGAACTCAATACGATCCCCCTTATATGCACTCTCTTTAATTTCGACTAACTCAAAGTCAAACTCATTTTTGAGTGCATAATCTTGCAACTTATAGACTTGCGCAGGTAAAGCCTCGGCTTGGTCATCAGTAGATACCCTGGCAATTAGAATGGCTTTCATTGATTCTCCCTCAATCTGTCATCATTATACGTCAGATTGGCCTTTTCAACCTCAAGAAGAAGCTCAATATATTCTTTAAGTTCCATAATATCTTCTTGAGTTAGGATCATATACGATGAGCCTCAATGAACGAATCAGTAACGGGGTTAAGTCCATATTCAAATTCCAAGATCGTCCCATGATCAATAACCCAGTGGAGGGGTGTTTGAACTTGTTTGTAGAATGGTTCTGGATTATCTTGTGTCTCGGGTTTATTGAGCCCCTTCGAAGCCCAGTAGCGGTTCTTGCCGAATAAGGCCGTTAAATCTTTTCCTATATATTTTTGAAGGTAGTAAGCGGTCTTAGTTCTACTCTCCTTGCCGTTAATGACCTTGGCTGTGTTATTTCCGAGTTTATATTCAACAAAGTTGCGAATAAAGTCGCCTCTCTTATCTGATATATACTCACTATTTTTTGGATTAATGGCGTATTTTAGTTTTCCTGTGTAACCACCAATAAGTGCATGGAAATGAAGCGCACCGTCTTTATGTTTTTCAGTGACGACTATATAGCGGAATTTACCATTTCTGTTTCTTTGATTCTTGAACCATGTTTTCAGTCTTCGAATTGAGCGGTCGTTATTGTAGCGGTCACTAGCAATAGTGAAGGTGCAGAATAGGTCGAAGTTGTTACAGAGTACATAGTCCTTAATGGTTTTTCTTGTACGTCTGATCGATCTTTCTTCATTGGTTTCGTACTCATCGTTAACATCTATCCTACCGAGTGACTTTTTATTGCTGTCTTCAAAGCCGTCTTTTAGACGAAGGTAGGGGTAGTTCGGTATGAATACACGTACTGAATTGGGGTAGTAGGTAGCTTTAGCAAATACTAAAGTTTTCACGTCTCCTGTATTGATCGTGGTTAGTTTATTCATCCTGATACTATTTCTGTCCCACATATCAAGTAGAGTGGGACGCACCTGTATTGGGGAACAAAGGTTAAAGTTAATAGACCTAGAGGTAGGTTCATAGTAGGAATGACTCCTTAAAGTTGGTTAGTGTTAACCAGTCGGTGTAAAAAGTTGATTATTTACCGATTAATAGGGTAATAAAAAACTACACATGAGAGGTATAACGGTTGTTGAAAATTCTTAATGTGTAGTTTGGTAGGTGTTAGTAGGGGATTATTTAAAGATAGTTAGTTGGGTATTGGATAAATTATTTAGTTGGATTATAAATTTGTATTGAATTATGAAGCTATTATACCATTTATGCTTCGTTGGCGGAAGTGTAAGCGGGTTTCAAAGGCAAGCTCGATTCTAGCACACCACTGCGTGGCATGCGTATCGGCTTTTATGCCTTTAAAACTTCTCAAATATAATCTTATGCAAATACAGCGGCATGAATCATCTAAGCGAGGTGGAAAGAGTTTATTTTAAGCAAACATACCGCTTGTGTTAGTATGATAGTTAAGGGAGGGTTGCTGTACGTAAATAATAATTTATGTTATGATAATAACAATTATTGGAATAATATGTATCCAGACTACGAAAAAATTACACAAGCACTCAACTTCTTTATACGAAAGAATTCTAATTCACGTATAAATAAACTTAAAGCAATTAAGTTGCTATGGGCCGCAGACAGATATCATCTACGTAAATACGGCAGATTACTTTCAAGAGATGATTATTATGCGATGAGGTTTGGTCCCGTCGCATCTACAGCTGATGACATCGCTGATTTAAATGATTTTTACGTCGGCCCTGAAATAATTGATTACTCTAAGAATTTTATCGGTAAAGACGAAGTGAACCACGCAATAACTTCACACAATGAGGTCGTTGAGTCCTATCTATCTAAGACGGATTTTGAAGCACTCGAGTTTGCTTGGAGTACGTTTGGGAAATTTGAAGGATTTAAAATTGCTGATATATCTCACGATTACCCCGAGTGGAGTAAATTTAAGAGTGCAATAGATAACAAGTTAACAAAAAAAGAAGAAATTGATCCAATAGATTTTTTTGAAGACCCTGCTTCGCTTGTAATTCTAGATTATGATCCATTTGAAATAGATCGGACTATACTGCAAAGCTCAAAAGAAGCTTTCATTTCTTAGGTAAGGTGACATGGTTAACTCTCCATATGAAGCCAGTTTCTTAAGAGCAGGAATGATTCTTATTTTTGCACCTGCAACAAATGTGTTTGGATCTGACGATTATCATTTTGGTGTTGTAGTGAATGGGGATTCTGCAAATCAAACTATCGGTATTGTAGTCGGCGCAACATCACAAGTTGAAAAACAAATCGAGTTTGCCGCTAATCGCAACTTAGACCCTAATACGGTGGTTGTTATAGAGGCAGGAAAACACAATAATTTTGTAAAAAGGACCGCCTTTAAGTGTAACGGATTAAAAGAGATACCCTTAAGTCAAATAATGGAATGGTATAGGGTCGGATTAATCACCATTCCAGACAATCCCATTATAGTAGAATCCTTACTTAACGAAATTCAAAATGGAGTTTGGCTGAGTGATTTGGTCAGTGAAGCTACAAAGAAGATGTTGTTACCTGCAAGATAAATAATGCGCCTAAAAGCATAGATATCTGACATAAAGGTATTTTGTTATGATAAGTACATGGATAATGCCGAAGAGCATATAAAGAAAGAAATAAAGAGATCTAACAGAATTCTCAATTTTGATAGGAGATCTTGGCATCGCAGAGATGTCGCTGGTGTTTCTACGGTGAATCACCTAGACCTTGCCCTTAACATGATTCAATCTGAAAATTACGAATATCTAAGAGGAATTAAGGCAAGTATCAAAGACAAAAACTTACGGGTAGCTGGCAGTCTGTTAAGGTCACTTCTTGAATCTACCGCAAATGCTCACTGGCTTACACAGGATAAGACCGGGAAAAGAGCGACTCGATATATCAAAAGCACCGAACAATTCACTGAATATGTGAATAAGACAGGTAATAAAACTACCTTCACTATAGATAAACTTTCTAGAGAAGCTTCAACTTGGACTACTTCTTCAGCGGAAGATAGGATAAATTTTTTCAGTCCACAAGCGGGGGTGGTTTGGGACTACTGCTCTATATTTACTCATGCAAGTCCATCTTACTTAGCTTTACATCAAGGACTGAATAAAGTTTTAACTTACGTGATCGCCCAAGCAAACACCTACGCGTTAACTGCTAGATTGATAATTAAAGAGAGTTCCAGCATCTACAACGTCAATGAAAAAAAGTTCTTAGATAAAATAGCACGGGAAGTGCTTAAAGATCTTGGAATGATATAGCTATTATTTCCATACCGGGATATCAAAAAAGTATGCTGCAAAAAGCAGTATCAAAGCCGCTAACCCAATAAGACAAAACGAAACCATTAATATAGTAAGCGCTTTATTTGTTTCACTTTTATGTGCCTTTGTCATGGTAGATTCGATCTTGGTCAGATCGGAAAAGAATTGTATTTCGCCATTCTCCACCTTCTGACTAACTTTGTTTCCGATAGATTGGTATAGCTTTGCCCAGTTAGTATGAAACTTAATCGTCTGCCAATAGTCTAAAGCTCCGAAGAACAGTGATGCAACTTGAAGTATCAAAATAGAAACTATAGTCCATTGCTGTGCGCTTGTAAGATCATGCTCTGTTTGCGTTATCAAAAAGCCTGTGACTGTGAGTGTCAATGTAGCAAGTAAGGCAAAGTGAGATATAAGCTGTATTAAAGCAGTGTTGGCTCTATCATCTTGTCGCTCTGTTAGTTGATTGTTTCTTTCTACAAAACCTTCATACCGTTGCTGAGTTTCGGCCATAGCCTCCGAAAAGCTGATTCCACGCAATTCCATAGAATGCTGTATGGTTTCTTCGAAAGGCTGCTTGTCTGCCATACTAAGATTCATTCGTTTCTTTAGGAATAAGCTCTATAATGTTAATTACTTGAGCAGTTGGGTGATTAACCGAGCCTTTTATAACTTTTGGGATTTCGTTCATAAATAAATTATACTCTCTTAATAAGTTCTAAGCTCGTCCACTAGGGGCTGCCAAGCATAAGCATTATAGAAAAGTCTCCGTTTTGGAGGCTTTTTGTTATGATTAAATTAATGAACAAAACATCTATTATTCCATCGAAAAATAGTGAAAACGGAAGTCTATTGCTTGACGTTCCTCGTGAGTTAGTTCAGATTCCCGAATGGCTTAGTGTTTTCGGTACGACTTCGGGGTTCAAATTAAAGGATGAGTACCATGTTACGGTGATTGGGCTAGAGTTGGCTGAATATATTCAAAAACATGGTAAAAATAGCCAAGTAGAGTCTCTGATTGATGATTTCGCTTGGACTATCGAAATAAGTAATGATTACGCAGAGCTTGCTAAGGATGACGAGAACGGAATTCATCGTCAGTCGATCATCTGTTTTGTAAAGATTCCAGAACTAACGCAATTCTACAAAGATTTGATCAACATAATTGAAATGAGTATTAACTATCCACCAACACATATTACGTTATACACCAAGAATTATGACCGTGGTATTGGATTGTATAGCCAAAGTGACCTTACTAAATTTAAAGTTCGAGATTTGCTGGGAAGCTCTAAGCTCATCCACTAAGGGCTGCCAAGCATCACCATTACAGAAAAGGCCTTTGTATAAAGGCTTTTTTGTTATGATAAAGACATGCTAAATAAAGAGCTTCTTTGTGTTTCTAAAAATGGGCTGAATGTATATTACGACCCAGTCGGTTCCCATGCCGCTACACACTTTCACGACACTCTCAATCTTAAATTATTAGTAGTTGGCCTTATTGAGGTTACGACGTTGAGTAAAGATATGGAATATATTCAACATGATTTTGGCCATACTATCGGAAAAACGGACCTATTGGAGACAACCGATCAAGACACAGTAGTATACGCAAAAAGGATGAATCGAGACAACTACTCACGATTTATTATGAATAGAGGTCCTGTTGATTCGTCCATTTTGACTATTATTCTCTATAAGCATGATAGTTTTTATATGTTAAAAAGTGCGTACATTGGAATTAAAGTACCTTCCTTTCCAACAGCTCCTACTGCGTCTAATGAAAGCGTGCCGTTTTGGATGAAGCATGCATTAGCATGGGGTACTCAAGCGATTCAGCCTGGGACAGAAACAGATAAGTGGCCCTGGTAGATAAGATCAGATTCAAGTGAGTATATTTGCTATAGTTATAATATGAATCCACGACTTAAATACATCCTATTATTCATTATCTTTGCAGGACTTACCTACGGATCAACATTGCTCTATGAATTTACTTCAGGGAAAGGTGCCATAGACATAGTCGCTGTTGTCTTGACGTTTACGTTAGGCATTGTAAGCTTTTTTATGTTGGTAAAGATATTTAATCCAAGAATGCCTATTTTGCAAATGATTGGTGATTTCTTGACGGGTCTTTAAGATGAAAGTATCTCAACTTATTATCGTTACTGGTATGCCAGGATCAGGGAAGACAACATTGGCGCAACAAATCGGTGCAAGGCTTTCACTGCCTCTTATCGAGAAAGATGTTATCAAAGAATTACTCTTCGATAGCCTTGGTTGGAGCGATAGGGAATGGTCTAAAAAGCTTGGAACCACAACATATGAATTGATGGATTATTTCATCGAACAGCAATTGCGTAACGGTCATTCATTAATTGTTGAAAGTAATTTCAAGCCAGAATTTGATAGTGCAAAGTTCCAGCTATGGAAAGAAAAGTACAACTGTAACATTGTGCAAATCTTATGCCATGCCGATAGCGATGCTCTTTTGGAAAGGTTTATGACGAGAGCTAAAAGCGGGGATAGACACCCTGGACATGCTGACGCAGAGAGCGAAGATGAGTGGCGAAAATTCTTTTCAGATCCAAAAAACACTACTGAGCCAATTGACGTAAAATCGGGGATCAAAAAGGTTGATACTTCGGATTTTTCAAAAATAGATATTGAAGAGGTGATTAGATATATTTCAGCTCAAAACTGATAGCGTGAACAGTTGGGAGGCTCTCTGTTTCGGAAGCTTTTTGCTATCATATACGTATGGAAAACGCACAGCATCGAATATTCTCCGTTAGCGTCGCGAGTGTCTACCCGCATTACGTTGTGAAGGCTGAAAGAAAAGGTCGCACTAAAGCCGAGGTCGACCAGGTTATTCGCTGGCTGACGGGTTATAGCCAAAAAGAACTTGAGGTAGAACTGCAGAACGGCACGCCGTTCAAGACGTTCTTTTCTCACGCACCACACATGAACCCGACGCGCACGAGTATCACCGGTTTGATTTGTGGTGTCCGCGTGGAAGAAATCGAAAATCCAACGATGCGTGAGATCCGCTACCTCGATAAACTGATCGACGAGTTAGCAAAAGGGAAGTCGATGGACAAGGTGTTACGAATCGATTCGTAGCGCACCGTACTATATTAGATGAATCTCAGACCCGCGGTTGCTGGTTTTTTTTGTTGACACGCTATCTACCTAGTGCTACTATATAGTAGTAATAAGTGGTACTAAGTAGCAAGGAAATAAATCAAGTGAATAATATTACTGAAATGCTCAAAGGTGTCCTGGAAGGTTCAATCCTGGAGATTCTGAGTCGTCGTACAACGTACGGCTATGACATCACGCAGCAGTTGCGGACACTAGGTTTTGAAGACGTTGTCGAGGGGACGGTCTATACCATTCTTGTGCGCCTCGAACGAAGTGGCTTGGTCATGACTGAAAAGAAACCTTCAGATGTTGGACCACCCCGTAAATTCTATACGCTCACCGACCTTGGCCTTGAAGAACGACAAACCTTCTGGGCGAAGTGGGATTTTGTTTCATCGAAAATTAACGAATTAAGGAGTAGGTAATGGGTAAAATTATTAACACAATCATCGGCGACATGGACGAGAAAAAAGCATATCGCCACAACGAGAAGAGTGCAAAAGCGCTACCAGCCGAATACGCTGAAGCGTATAAAAACATCAAACAGTATATTTTTAACACCTCAGGCATACTAACGATGGAACCGCTTCAGGTGCTCGTCGATATGTTTGAAGAAGCAGCATCTGAAGGTAGGCATGTTAAGGACATCACTGGCCCAGACGTTGCGGCGTTCGCAGACGAGCTTGTTCGTGGTACAAAGTCGTACCAAGATCAGCAACGCAACAAGCTCAATAAGAACATGGGCGGAAAATAACATGACGAAATCAATTATCACTGTAGCGAACCTTCACAAGACGTTCAAAGACCACGCTGTCCTACGAGGTGTTGATTTCGAAATTCAACATGGAGACATCTTTGCCCTACTTGGTTCTAACGGCGCAGGCAAGACGACGATCATTCGGATCCTTGCGACCCTTTTGAAGGCAGACAAAGGTACGATCAGCATCAATAGTTATGACGCAGCCACACAGACTGAAAAAGTCCGAGAAAGTATTAGCCTCACTGGGCAGTTCGCCGCGGTAGATGACATGTTAACAGGTCGAGAGAACCTCGAATTAATTGCGAAGTTACGTCACGATCCACGTCCGAAACAAACTGCCGACGATCTATTGCAGCGCTTTGGATTACTAGAAGCCGCTGATCGTCGCACCTCGACCTATTCAGGTGGGATGACACGCCGACTTGATATTGCTATGAGTCTTATTGGTGATCCTGCAGTTATCTTTCTTGATGAGCCCACAACCGGACTTGATCCTGAGGGTCGCAATGAGGTCTGGAAAACCATTAAAGAATTAGCTGATGGCGGCACAACGATTCTTCTTACCACCCAGTACCTTGATGAAGCCGAGGCGCTGGCTGATAATATTGCAATATTGCACGGCGGAAAAATAATCGCACATGGCAGCCTCGCAGAGCTAAAGAAGCTCCTGCCGCCCGTTAAAAAACAGTACATCGAAAAACAGCCAAGTCTCGAAGAAATCTTCTTCGCAATTACAGGTAAAAAGGAGGTGTCATAATGAAAGCACTTAACGCCACGTTTACGCTTTTAGGGCGAAACATGAAGCATGTACTGCGAAGTCCAGATACTATTATGACTGTCGCTATTATGCCGATTGCTATGATGTTGCTATTTGTGTACGTGTTTGGTGGTGTGATCAGCACCGGAGCAGACAATTACGTAAACTATCTACTACCTGGTATTCTTCTCATTGCCGTCGCAACGGGAGTGTCATACACCGCCTTCCGCTTATTTATGGATATGCAAAAAGGCATACTTTCACGGTTCAACTCACTGCCTATCAGTAGGGCGGCAGTGCTATGGAGCCACGTTGGTACATCGCTGATTTCAAACCTTATTTCACTGGCTATCATATTTGGTGTCGCACTGCTCATGGGCTTTCGTTCAAGCGCGGGTGTTGCTGAATGGCTTGCGGTGATTGGGATACTGCTCCTATTCATGTTGGCTCTCACATGGCTTGCAGTGATCCCGGGACTAAAAGCAAAGTCTATCGATGGCGCGAGCGCGTTTTCATATCCGCTCATCTTACTCCCGTTCATTAGTTCCGCTTTTGTACCAACCGACACGATGCCAACGGTTGTACGCATATTTGCAGAGAACCAACCTGTGACGTCTATCGTGAATGCGATACGATCACTCCTTGAATCAAACCCTGTTGCAAACGACATATGGATTGCGCTGGCATGGTGCCTGGGACTAGGGATTATTGCATACTTCTTTGCAGTCCGAATCTACACACGTCTAACATAAAGTTTTAGGACAGATGATATTATAAAGGCATGTCATTTCAAGCGTATCTAGATAACATTGAATCAAAAACAGGGAAGACGCCCGCAGAACTTATCGAGATTGCCAAATCAAAAGGTCTCGACGCGCCAACGACTAAAGCCGGTCAAATCATTACCTGGCTTGCTGAAGATTTCCAGCTTGGCCGAGGCCACGCGATGGCGCTGGTCTATGTACTGAAAAACGGTACAAAAATCGACAGCAAACACGTCAAATCGGGTGGTAGCCACAGTGATGAGTCGAACGAATTACGACTTGATGGTATCAAGAACCGTAACAACTAAACAATAAGTAGCTCATACACTTGGCGTGAAATAATTTGCTATACTTTATCCATAAACAAGGAGTCGATCTATGATTGAGTTTAGTGGTCTTAATGTATGGGCAGTCGTTGTCGCGTGGATATTTAGTGTCGTACTGGGGTCATTCTGGTACTCGCCAGCTGGCTTTGGGAAACTATGGTCGCGACTCAGCGGTGTTGATATGATGAAAACACCGAAAGAAGAGACGACCCGCGCCATCCTGTTCGTAGTAGTAAGTAGCCTGCTACAGGCACTCACACTCGGCCTTATCTTGAATAGCCTGGACGTACATAACCTAGCAGAGGGTATTGTTGCATCACTCGTACTCTGGTTCGGATTCACTGCGCTGACAACAGTAGGGAATACACTATACCAACGTCAAAGCTGGAAGTTCTGGTGGCTGAATGCAAGCTTCTTCTTGATCACAATGGTTGTAAATGGTGTGCTATTTTCACTTTGGAAATAGCTTTCTGTATTGATCAATGCTTTAGATAAGTACATAATACTTTTTGTTACTATTCGGCCTCTATCGATTGGAATACACACGCTATGGCACGATACTATATCACTGAAGGTGAAATGCCAGAAGTTGAAGTCACCAAGGCGGATTTCGTCGCTATCGAGCGCCGAGAGGGATTTCACAACACCACGGGTGAACCTGACGAGCCAGCAACTGGCGGATTTGGATCACACCGATCAGGTGTCGGGGTGTCGGGACGTATTGCCTCCGAGCTCAACCCCTTGTACGCTCACTAGTAGCACCATCTTCCCGTATGAACGTGTTAACTTTCCAATGAAAAGCTCGCGTCACGTACGGGAGTTTTTCATTTTGCTATACTAAACAGATATGAGTAGTGAATTTGTGAGATTTATTAGCCCAGAAGCATTTGAAAGCGGCCTTAGCCGTCGGCTTCTTATAGGTGAAGTAGCTGTCGGTCAGATTTGTAAAATTCGTATTGAAGACATGGATCCAACAAAATTTACTCAACCTATCAAGCACGTTGAAGCAACGATTTCTGTTTTGGATAAAATAAGTACCGAACAGGGTAGCACATTACTTCGCTACAAGTTCGAGGCTTCAGACGTAACAATGAAGGATCAAGATACGTTTAACGCAGACTCAATAGCGTTCAATCGTGTTATTGGGCTAAATTTTCGAACATATCTATCCGATGAATTGGATCCACGTTGGGATGCAAGCCTCAGCGAACTCGTAGACCTTAGTTCAGATGTTACTGTTCATTAACTTTTTGTAGATTCGCATTGTAGCGTTTGGCATAAACGTTATATAATATAAACAGTCATCGAGGTACTCACATAGTGTTTCCACCTCCCGGCTTTATACAATCTCAGTTCTCTGTCGTGTATGTATAGATAAACGGTCTATAGATGCCACCAGATAGCTTCATACAATAAAATCCGTTACAGCTAAACAATCTCGTTTTAGTTGTTTTTTATTTTCAAAAACCATGGAGAACACTATGTATAAAGAAGCAAACTCACAGATCTGGAACGAATACCTTGAGACGAACCGAAAGGCTGCCTCACCAATGAAACTAGATCGTATCTTGAAGCGTCGCATGAAAGCCTTTATGCGGGCACGACAGGCCAGGTTGCGAGAAACGCCTACGCAGCTTTCGCAATAATAATCTTCTTAATTAGATCAAGTGGGAGCGGTGCCGAGTGTGGGAAGTGGAGTGAATCTTTCGTTCCTTTACCGCGGTACGGCGCAAGCTCATCTTCTAATTCAGGAATACCGTACATCGGATACATGCCGATGTGCTTTTTATATGCGCTTACGTACAGATAGTGGCTCCCAACAGAGAATGAAAGGATCTGATACCGAATAGCTTCTTTTGTATCTGGGAGCAACTCGTGAAACAGTGCTTGGATAGTAGCGAGACGCTCCGCAACTGCAGAAGGTTGTTCGTGAATATACTCATCGACTGTTTCGAACTTTTTCATGATTCTATTCTATCAAGAAGCGGTGATTGACGCACGTAGTCCGGCGTCGATAAACTTTAGCACGGCTTCGTGAGTCTTCTCATGATCATCATGCCCATGCTCTTCGGCAAAATTGAATGATGACCGGAGGACGGCAGCAACCATGTGCGCCTGAATTGAGTCTGGCGAGATGCCACGTTCGTTCGCCAATAGTTCAACAAACTTCGTTTCAAGGTTCATAAGAAGCGATGAGAAGTAGTCGTGAAGCTCTTTATTATCTTTCACGAGTGCGCGGCGCGCTGCTTCAACTTTCTGTGGGGGTGGCGTTTGTGTATCTGCATCCCTAAATGTCACGAGCGAAGTGAGGATATCACCGGCTTTGTTTTCATTTAAGTAGTCGATAATTTCAGCCATCTTGTCTTCGTATTCGTGAAAGATAATAGATTCTTTAGACGGGAAGTACGAAAAGATCGTTCGCTGTGACACGTTTGCGGCATCCGCAATATCGGACAGGGTCGTGTGTTGATAGCCGTTTTTGATGAATAGAGATTCAGCGACGGTAGAGATAGCCAACTTTGTTTCGGCTTTTTTACGAATTCGGAGTGAATCGGACATATGCGTATATTAATACAATAACTGAAATATTGCAACGGTTGCAATATTTATATACCCGCTTTATACTAAATTCGACAATAGATAAAAGAAAAGAGAGTCATGTTCAAATTTATGAAAAAGCGCATGGCCGCTGCTGATGCGAAACCAGTCCTGCACGATCTTGATGGGATCGATCCAGGTGTATACAAACGACGTTGGTTTACGCTTGCGACACTATGTTTAACGCTCCTTGGCGTTATGTTAGCGAACAGTAGCTTGAACATCGCGTTGCCCGAGATGGCAGTTGACCTCACACTTACACAGCTTGATATGACATGGATTGTGAATATCTATACGTTAATATTTGCGAGTCTCTTATTCATTGCCGGTGCATTCGGTGACAGGTATGGCCGCAAGCTGGCAATGCAGGTCGGCCTTGCTATCTTTATTGGTGGATCGTTATACGCCGGCTTTCTGGCGCAAACAAGCACTGAGTTGATTGTAGCTCGTGCCATCATGGGTATCGGTGGTGCGCTGGTCATGCCAACGACGCTGTCGATTATTAATAACACTTTCCCTAAAGGCGAACGCGCACGCGCAGTCGCTATTTGGAGTGGTATCGCCGGTATTGGCATGATGTTCGGATCAGTTATTAGTGGCGTCTTACTTGAACACTACACTTGGCACTCACTTTTCCTATTTAGTGCAATCATTGCGGTTGTTGGATTAATCTCAAATCACATCCTGGCCCACGAATCAAAAGACGAAGAAAGCTCACCACTCGACTGGGCTGGCGGTGCATTATCGGCCGTTGGTATCTTCGGCATCGTATACGGCGTCACAGAAGCACCATCTGCAGGTCTTGGTGACCCAGTTGTACTCGTAGCGTTACTGGGTGGTATCGCTTCGATTGTTGCCTTTGTGCTATGGGAACTGAAGGCAAAGTCACCGATGCTCGACATGAAGCTTTTCAAAAGTCGCGCTTTTTCAGTATCAAGTCTGACGCTCACATTAACCTTCTTAGCAATGACAGGCGTGTTCTTCTCGATGAGTCAATTGCAGCAATTGATCCTCGGGATGTCTCCGCTTGATGCGTCACTTTCTATGATTCCGTTGATGATCCCGATGCTGCTATTCTCGCCACTCGTACCAAATATCGTTAAGAAACTCGGTGCACGTATTACTATCGGCGCTGGATTGCTCGTGACAGCAATCGCCTTCGTCATTATGTCGACGTGGACTGCGGATATAACGTACTGGCACTTATTGGTTGCAATGGTAATCATGATGCTCGGTATCTCCGCTGCTATGACACCTGGCACAAACATTCTTATGTCATCTGTACCGCGTAATCGTTCTGGTATGGGGTCAGCGATGAACGATACGACACGTGAACTCGGCGGTGCGCTTGGCGTTGCAGTATTAGGTGCTGTACTTAGCTCTGTATACGAAAAAAATATTGCCGACACGGCTGCGAAGTTCACAGGTACTGCTAAGGACGCCCTAGAAGGCTCGCTCGCTTCTGCACTAGCCGTTGCGGATAAACTAGGCCCTGCAGCATCGACTGTTGCATCAGCCGCCAAAAACGCATGGATGGGCGCACTGTCGACTGCATCACTGACTGCTGCGGCTATTATTTTTGCCTGCTCTATCATTGCGTTTATTGCACTGCCAAAGCACACCGAGAAGCAAAGCGACACGATTTAACAGCAAACTATGAATAATTGATTTTTATTCATTTTTATGACATAATGTTCACATCTCAATAGGGACTACCTAGCGAGCGTTACGTCAATCGAGCTTCCAGCTCTTGGCTGGACAAACAATTTTGGAGAATCTATGTTTCTTAGAAGCGGTGGACGTAATGAATACTCCGCCAGAAGTTACGCTAGTCGTCGTGATAGCAAGAAAGCATCACGGGCGCTGTATAGATCAGCGTATGGCAAACGCGAAGGACTCAGCGCGAAGGACTGGATAAGTATTATCGTAATTCCGCTTTTTGTGGTCGGCTCCATCGCGATCGCCTGCATCACTCCGCAACTCATTCCCGAAAGCGTTGCCTACAGCACCGCCAAGGGCCTGGGCTATACGGACGTCAACGTTACCGACAGGGAGTGGCTGTTCATTCAGTACACTGGCTGCGCAAGCGATGACTCGGTCAAATTCACCGTTTTAGGAACACACCCCTCCGGCGAGCAACAGATGTTTTATGTCTGCGCTGGATTTTTCAAAGGTGGAACCCCAAGGTTTCCATAAGCCCGTCTTACGACTAGAGCCTGTCTTGCTTCGGCAAAAAACACGCCATGTTTGACGGGCTCTTTTCGTACTGTATGATTAAATTATGAACCAACGATTAAAATATAGTATTTTATTTATCCTTTTTGGTACCATTACGTTCCTTTCAACAAAACTGTGGGACGCGACATACGGACATGGTATTACAAACACCCTCTCTGTAGTTTTGACGTTTGCGATGGGTGTATTTACATTTGTATTGTTTGTGAAAATTATAAAATCACAGGAACCAATCATCAAAATGATCGCCGATTTTCTCTCGGGATTATAAATTTATCTACAAAGGATTTACTATGCCGCATATTCACACAGACAAAAACCAGCACGACGTAACAGCAACAGCATATATCGTTAGAACCGATACTAACGAACCGAAAGCGCTGCTGCATATGCACAAAAAGCACAACGTTCTATTGCCGGTCGGTGGTCATGTAGAGCTACTTGAAACCCCGTGGCAGGCGATTGCACACGAACTTGAGGAAGAGTCAGGCTATCAACTCAGTCAGCTTCAAATACTTCAACCAGCATCACGTATTAAACATCTATCACGTGTCGTCCAGCACCCAATGCCACTTTCTATGAATACACACGATATTCCAGATGATCATTTCCACACCGACATTGAGTATGGCTTTGTTGCGTCCTCAAACCCCTTGCTCCAGCTTGCAGAAGGTGAGTCTGCTGATATCCGCTGGCTAACGCGGGCCGAAATGAATACGCTTGATGCTTCGTTGATCTTCGACAATACGAAAGAAGTCTATAATTTTATATTCGATGAAGCGCTCCAAGGGTGGGACGCAATTGATACAGATAAGTTTCTACTTGGTTTCCCTGAAGAATACAAAGGGTAATAGCGACACAATTACTTTATTTATAACGACTATATGATATAGTATAGTTCTATGAACGAGCGTGAAACAAATCAACTAACCCTTAAAGGTCGCCTGCAGGCTGAAACGGCACTGAACGCCCTGGCATACACCGGTCTCAATCCTGATATTGAAGCAACCCTGCGCTCACTGCTTGCGATACACGCAAGTATCCACGGCGATAAATCACAAGATGATTTTTATTTTCAGTTCGACACAAACACTGCTTTGAGTGACAAGAACGATATTATTCGAAGCCTCGAATTCGTCACGACGGATGAAAACATTCCGCCTAGTGACCGCATGGCCTACATTGCGCTGCGTGAAATATTATAAGTAACTATTTCTTACCATGAATAAAGTGTGAGCCACTAAGAGAATCGGGGTGGAGGATGCGGGTAGTAGCCCTAAATGCCGTAGGTCGATTCATTTCTCTAATCTTCCAGCTTCCGTTAGCATACACTTCTTCAACAATCCCAACATGCCCGTATGGGTTACCTGGTGACGTCAAAGTATCTGTTTGCCAGACCGCACCTACTTCAGGTTTACGATCCACTTTCCAGTTTTGAGCGCGTGCCCTGTCATCCCAATCGCGAGCATTGCCCCAACTACTCGGAATTGGGCTCCCCATTTCATCACGAACAGCGGCTACCCAGGCTGTGCAGTTACCTGGAGCATAACCTGCAACATTGAACGATCGAGGCATCCAGCCATTCTTATCAACAATTTCATCAATCGCACGATCTAGTTTTCTTTCACGACCTTTTTCGCGTTCAAGCTGTTTTTTATATGCTCTTAACACCGGTTCTGCAAATCCAGCTCGCGCTCTGTTCTCGGCCTTAATCTGAGCAGGTGTTCCGTGGATTACAACAGCAGGCGTTTCAAAATGCTTCAAGAACGCATGTGTTGCATCGGTAAGAGTATCGGCACTCTTTAGAGGCTCGTATGCCCAGCCTCTTGCACCACCATCAAGCTCCTGCCATAAGAAAGAAAGTTGCACGAGGAAGTTGTCCCAGTTGTGACCTCTTGCTTCAGCATATTCCACGAGTGCATCAAAACGACCGCCCTCCCACTGCGCAATCCCGCGGCCAGGGCCACCACCAAACTGTTTGATACCTGCATCAAATGTGCCCGCTGATTCACGATACAAATTACCAATAATTCCCGCAGCCTGATTTGCGGTCAAACCCTTCTCAAGGAAGAACTTCATCGCCATATACATACGTTTCTTGACTCCCTTAGGTGCTTTATCGATAAGGTGATCGATGGCATTTTCTTCATCTTCGCTAAGGTGATCGCCGCGTTTATGCTTTTCTTTTTCAGCAGCTTTCTTTGCGGCTTCTTTCGCTTCTTCATCTTTGATAGTTTGCATTTGTGCTGCTAATTCACTATCGGAATATGATGCCATCAGTGCGTAGGTGTACATGAGCTCTATCTGTGCACGGTGTTGTTCGTCAATGCCACCAAGAAGTGAGCTGTCATTCTCTTGCAGTGTCATTTTTGTGAGTCCTAGGTACTGATCAAACAATTTACCTTCATAGTCACCAGTTGGTCGTACTACAGCCGCAAGTAACCCTTGGACATCCGATGATTGTAGAATTGTTTGATCGTTTGCAGCGGCGTCAAGGACAGCGAGTGCCATTAACGCAGTATTTACGTACTCGGCATCTGTGTGTCCACCAGAATTCATGACAACCTGGTGTTTTGCTTGTAGGTCACGGACTTTTGAAACAAGTTCTTCATTCGTGACGATGGATGCGTCTTGACCCTCACCGTGAAAAGTCATTCGAAGCAACGAAACGGCGGTCATGATATCACCTGAATTATTTAAGGTATCTTTGACCGATTGCGCAACCTGTTGTTCAAGTGTTGGAGGGGCGGCATTAGGATCAGGCGCAACTTCCGGTGTAGGTTCAGGGGCTACGGTAATCACTTCAGGTGCTGGCTCGAGCTCTATCGTTTTATCAGCTTGGTCTACTGCAGGTGTAGGCTCAATGACAGGTGCTATCGTCGCTATCACTTCTTCGAGTGGTGCCGGCGCAGAAAAAACTTCAGTCACAGGTATAACAGGTTCTGTATCAATAGGGGTGTCTACGTTCATCGATGGCAGTACCGTGACGATTTTTTCTTGCACGGATGGTGCCGTAACATTCATTGGAGCATCCAGCTCTGGTAGCTGCAGTCCAAGTGATTGATCAGGCATAGAAACAACGGCATCGAGTGATGACACCGCTTCGTTTGACCCAGAAATTGTTGAGATCTCCGGTGCAGCTTGCGCCTCGTTAGAATCAACTATAACAGGCGCTACAGTAAATCCGGTATCATTATCTACCCCAGGGATGGTCTGTACAGACGGGGTCGCTTCGTTGGCATGCGCAGTAACACTTGGCGATAGTATTGACGCTGCGATCAGGGCGGTCACACCCGTGGTTGTCACACTGCGAGCGTGATCTTTTGTGTATTTTGTGACAGTTTCTACGAGAGATGGCTTGTTTGTAATATCAATACGAACTTCAAGGCTATGAAGCATACGCTGCGTCAGTTCTGCTCGGAATTCATGTTCGGCTATTGCAGTCTTCCTCCTTAACCCGTCCATTGCGTTAACGTGATGTGTTGCTACGGTTCGAACCTTCGATTGGTACAGTGAATCATTTCCAAGAGCCATACCCATATCAGCAGCCGCGTAGCGAACTAATGGCAATACGTTATTTGGGTTATTAACAGAAAAATCTATAAATTCTTTGCTGAGTGGCTCAAGTACAGTGTCGGGGAAGGCGAGTCTCTTTGCGCTTTCAGTAACACGTTGATAGTTTTGTGTCAGCTTATCAAATCGATATTCATTAACTCGCGGTTCACTAAACACCTCATTAAGTCCTGCAGCATAGGTAGAGAGTGCACCGTAGAGCACGCTTCCGAGTGCGGCGTAATGAAGTTCATGTTGTTGGGTGACTTCGTGTTTCGGTAAACGAAGATACGATAGGGCAATTCCCTCAACACTAGGGGTGCGTGTATACCCAAGACGCGTAAAAACGTCATTAACTTTTTCTCTTCCATCTGGTATCAACTCACCCTGTCTCATCGCCACCGCTACCTTTCCTATATGTTATTTTGTTTCAGAACTATATTCAATTTGTGTACCAGGTTTCAGTACGCTTCTACCTATTTTGCTGACGAATGCTATCGGTCTCTTCATCTCATCAAGAATATTAACTGGAATATCTTTATTAAATTGTTGCATTGTTTGAATGCGTTTCTGATCCGCTTCAAATGTCTGAGGCTCATTATCAGAATCATCAGCTTCATCATTGAGTGTTTTTTGACGAAGAGGATAGGGGACTTCGCTATCAAAAGTTGGGGCAATCCACGGAGTAGCACTATTGTGTTCGTCAATTGCTTGTATGGCCGCAACTGTTTTCTCAAGCTCTTCAACAACAAAACGCAGTTCTTCTGGCGCACTATCTTGTAATACTTTGGTGATGTCACCATTCAAAAGGTTGTTGTACGTTTCTGTAACATGACGCATACCGACGCTAAAGACTTCGATTTTGCGTGCATTTACAGTCTGTTCTGTGTGCAATGTACGCTGAGCATCCGCAATAAGTCCAGGAATAGTCTCCAGTGCAGTAGTAATAGTTTCGATAGAAAGTTCGTACTGATCGATCAAACTTGCGATATTTTCAGCGTTGTCCTGATGTTCTCGCCACTCTTTATCCCATCTTTGTTGATCCTTTTTGATCTGCATCAATTGAATTGAATCAACACCCGCATATACCCGTTTTTTTGCTTCAATTAATGCCTCAGATTCGACACCATCAACCGATGGGAATTCTGCGTACAAGGCTTGAATCTGTTCTTCAGATAACTCTTCACGCTCAGTCATTTCTGCATAACGAATCGTTCTTCGTTCTTCTAATAGGATAACCTCGTCACGATTACTGACCTGAAGGGCGTTGCTGAAGTACGCGTGTTTTTCCTGCGCATCTGCAAGTGCAGCTACTGCATCTGATCTCTGCTGCAGTAACCCATTAATTCGCCCGATTGCTATATCTCGAGATCCCTCATATACTGTTTGAATTTCAGCTACAGCATCAAGGTCTGCGCCTAGTTTTTGCGTCGCGCTTTGAGCACGTGTACGGAATCGTTCGGCTTGTTCTTTTGCGTTCTTCGCAAGTGATACACGGCCTTCTTTTTCGACTGCTTCCTTTTGCAATTCTCGATCAGACATCTGATTAATAGAAGCGATGGCAAGTTCACGAGATGCCTCGATGAGACGGATTCTATTTTCGAGTGTTTTTTCCGCATTTGTCGTCTCGGCATCAGCAAGGTCAATAAATGTTTCATGAAGCTGGGTAACACGTTCCGATACGGCCTCGAGATATGACTGAGATTCGGTATATCGATCATGGATACTCATATCATGTTTGCGATGTGCCTCAATAGCAACATCACTAATCGGTGTCATTACGTCAGGTGATGCCAAGCGAACACCGTCATCTACAATAAGTTCTTGGGCTGGTTCAATAGTGACAGGTATCGATACGTTGTCTATGTTAATTGTTGAATGAAGCTGTTCTGCCATGGCGTGTCCTTTCTACGGAGTTATAAGGCGGGAGTTGGGGTTGGGGTGGGTGTCGTTGTGGGCTTGGGTGCTGCTGGTGTTATCGGATCTGGCTCTTTAATACCGCCAAAAGTGACTTCTATATGCTCTACATTAAATTGCTGTCCAGGGTCTAGCTTTACAAGTGGGACGGGGAGTTTTGTCTTAGGATCCACTGGAATATCCATTTGCACATCATAATTTCCGATATACGTTATTGGAATGGAATCGTCACCAACAATACGCTTAACAAGTGCAACATCGATTGCGCGCTGTAATGTATCGATATCATCGCTTGGGTAGACGATATTCTCGGGCTTCGTGACAACGTTGTCCAGTTCTTGAACAGCTTTGCCTTCCATCGTGTATAGAATGCTTTGGAGTTGCTGAGGTGTGAGCATCGCTTCTGTCAGTTTTGTGACAGATTTATTGTATGTTTCGTCACTGTTCTGACCGAGGAATAGTTTGTTGCGAGGGTCGGGGAGTGTAAGGTACTGTCCCTTTTCAGCATCAACTGTTACATCATCTGCGCTTTCAGTTTGATAGGCGATACCGATGCCGGTTTGGAAGAGCCCATTCGGATCTTTAAAGTTGATATCGAACGCAGATCGATTGATTGTCAGCGACCCGTTACTTTCGGTGATGCCACTAATACCAGGCATCTCACATACGTTGAGCGCCAGCGGTATGTTTTCAAGTGTCGATTCAGGGTAGCCACTATCTGTTATAAACGCTTCAAATTCAGACTGTTGAGCTGCGGATAGTGTCGTCCTGTTTGCTTCTGTCATGTATGGCTGCACTTTCGTCGCAGACTTACTTTCACCAGTGGTAATAAGCGGCACAAGGGGCATACTTCCTTCCACAGTAGCAACCAGAAGGACAGCATTTGGATCTTCACACTGCGGCGATGCAAGGCTTTTTGCACCAAGCGTTTCAAGTGGAATTTGCTCTAGTCCATTTGATGCGACGTGATTCTCGCCTCCGAAAGGAAAAGTTTCCTGAATATTCATGACGTTGCCAGCGTACGCACCACCACCAAGAAGTGACGCAATTGTTAATCCTGCAGCGGTTCGTGTTAAGACCTTGCGTTGGTGTTCTGATAATTTTTTGCGGGACTTTAAGACCTCTGGCTTTTGAACCTGAATTTCGGGTGGTCTGGCGATTCGTTGCGGTGCTGCCTGTGGTTGTGGTCGAGGCTGGTACTGGTGCAGAGGCACTTGAGAAGGGGTGCGTTGTGAGGGATATGAAGCTCGCTGTCGAGCAGCTTCTGCAGCCGCTTTTTCAGCGAGACGGTGGGCTTTGTACTGCTCGAGGGTCATATTCGTCGGGATCGACGCTCGTCCTTCTGGTGAGGACGTCGGTGGCATGCGTTCAGACATTATGGTTTCTCCACGACATAATTAAGGATGTTACCGGGGTTAACCAGTTCACCGAAGAAGCTCGTAACAGGGCAGAGTGGATCAGCCCATACAGACGCGAGGCCATTCTCTGCACAGATAGATGCGGCATGAGGGCCAGCGTTTGCAGCTTGATATAACGGGCCGCTTGCAATCACAACAAGTGCAACCGCTCCAATGCGACGAGCCTTCTTGAGCGTCAGGCGATTTCTATTTTTGTGAGTATCCGCAACCTCAATAGGTTCTACCGCGTGTTCACTCATCACTGATGCAAGTGACTCGGTGGGCAGTTCAGACGGAAAACTATATGGTTGAGGTAGGTCTGTCGTAATAATTGGAATTGGTTGTGCATGCGTATCAGTAAATTCGGCTACAGCTGGCTCTTCAGGCTGTCCATAATACTGACTTGGCTGTACTGGGTAATTGTCGGGAGGGAAGTATGATGAGGCTGGCGCAGGGGATGGTGACGCCTGAGATGCGTACGAAGTAGGTACGCCGTCTGACATAAAAGACGGCATCTGTCCTGGCTGATTCGCGAATCGCACAACTTCGTGATATGGTGCAGTCCAACTAATCCTCATTTCCACTTTTGCATCGCCAACACCTGCTGGCTGTACAATTTGTGGGTGGTCCGGTGGCGGTGGCACAACGTGCGCTTCACCACGCTCATCAATCGCAATCCACTCATCAATATCTTCGTGGTATTCTGCTTCGCCAAGAACAGGAATATACGCGTCTTCAATAGGAGCCTGTGTCTCATAGTGTTCGTTCAGGCGATCAGACATGTCATTAACCCTCGTCTACAGGAGTTAAAGTTACATCTTTACTAACGGCGCAATCGATCGACTTACCTTTAGTTGCTTCGGTTGTGAAGAAACCAGATTTTTGGTATTTCTTTAGTTCTTTCACGTTATCTTCGTCAGGTCCGATCTTATAGTCATCTGGCATTTCAATAGTTGCATCGGCAACAATTTGACGCACTTCACTCGCAGGCTTGTCCATCAATAATGAAAGACCCTCTGCTGCAACTTTTTCATCGTCAGTCTGAGGATCGAGGAGTACTCCGCCAGCGACGCTTCGAATATTCTTTTCAAGTTCTTTATCAAAGCTAGGAATTTCTGCAATCAATGGCGTACATTGCTTGTCACCTTCGGTCACAATATATAGATCAGCGAGCTTTGTCAGCGCATCATCAACACTTAGCGTGCCTTTCGCAACACCGCCAAGCAGAGGTACTTCGGACGCATTAGCACCAAATTGGCCGGCGACAGCATTCGTTAACGCGCTCAGCATTTCGGCAGGCAGCGCGGTGAGACTTCCGCTAGTGTCGACAGTCGAAGCTTTTCCTGCCGGGATATTTACCTCTGTCGATAATGCACCGTCGGGAACAGTAACTGTGAGATCCTCCTCAAGTGCATTGTAAGAAAGTTCTACCTTACCAGCATCAAGTCGGATAAGTGTCTCAAATAATGCTTCCCGGGTCAGTGATGCCTGATTAAAGTCGATATCAACAATACCACCGAGCGCATTTAGATTTTGATGAAAGCCTGTTTTTACGCCAGTTACTTTTGTTTCGGCCGTAGAAAGAGTTACAGGTGGCATTTCAAAACTAACCGATTGCACTGAAGCTTTACCCGGGGCAAGCACTTCACCCTCTGAAGTGACGTGCGGTGCTAGGAATGCTGAATAATCAATTGCGTATTTTGCACCAGCTGCAACAACCGCTCCGATAGCGCCCACCGCGATAACTTTACGCCTTACACTGCGCCATACCATCCCATGCTTACGTTCTGGAGATTTCGAAGGGGTTGAGACTTGCGGTTCATATTCTTGTATTGGCGCACTCCCAAAGAACTCGTCTGCTGATACGATATTTTCCATGTTTTTGTTCATATAAGTCCTCGATTCCTAGGGTTACAAATACTTACAAGAACCGTTGTCCGGCTCCCTCATGGGTTAGCGTCTGTATGACCAGCTAATAGGAAATTGTACGTCACACAACTTTGTGAGAGACACGATCGCCTACGGTGCGTTGATCCAAATACTTAACTTGAGTTAATATATATACTTCTTGTGCCGACTTGTCAACAATAATTTTTAATAAAAAAATAAGCCTCCTTGGTGGGGGCATTAAAAAATCACATATCGGTTCAAGGAGTTGTAACTCCACTACTGGTGGTGTGGTTGTATAAAATACCCACACCACCAGTAGCAAATTGTAGTCATGGTGACGGAAAGATCCTTTCAGCCTTGTGCTCTTTTTGCGATGTCTTGCGCATACGACCAGCGAGGGTTTGGTGGAATCCTTTGAACCGTGCGGCTACACCAGCGATTTTGTCGTGCTTGGCCACCTTGCCATACAACATCGTCTCGCAGAAAAGCAGGATGAGCGTCAGGTACGCCCAGCCAGCTCGTCCACCCGCGACAAACAAGTTGCCAGCGGGCAGTACTGCATCCAGCGACAGCCAGACTCGAAAGCCTGTCCCCAGCGAGACGTCTAGGATTGCTGCAACGACGATAAACGCAAGCACCAGAGCTCCTGTAAGACACAGGAGTTTGAGCCATACTTTTGTGTCGCTTTTAGCAAAGACCCACCGCATTACTCTGGCAATCATCCAGACAAGGAGGATACACAAAGCAAAGGCAACGATCAACGCGATGATGCGCACTCCACTTGAGAGGAGCACATTCATCGAGGCAAGCCCAAAGGTGTAGAGGACAAGTCCACCAGCCACGACGCCCAGAAAGAAAAACTGAAAGCGTGACATACGTTACTTCTTTCTACTCGAACCGATATGTACGTAGCCACGGGATTGTGGGTACCAGTTCATCATAGTACTTTTGAAATATTTCGCAATATAGTATTACCGTAGAACAATATTTACTAATGTATAGTATATTGACTTTTAAATAATTAAGACTAAAATTCTCAGTACGCACGATCATTTACATCCGGTATATCAATGAAAGTAGGTGAGTCCCATGCCTTCACAACAGAAGAAAATGGGTGTTATTGAAGCAACCAAGCTCTTTTTGAGCAACAAGACCGAAGGATTAATCTTCACGAAGATCGTATCGGTCTTCGGTCTTACAACGCTGCCAATTACGGTGTTCGACGAAGGGCTGGACTTCATCCCTGGCATCAACATCATTTCGGTAGGCGACAACCTTCTGTGGCCATTCGCGATCTACGCCGCAATTCGCATCGGCATGATCCGCCACAAAGCAAATCGCCAACTGACCAATCCACAAGCAATTCCTGTTTCACGTCGATGATCGTGCGTTGCCCACTGGGGACATTGAAAAAGGAAAATCTTTTTTGATGTCCCCAGGGCTAAATAATTGAACCTCAAGAGCATATAGCTGACCTAATTGCCCTCATGATATGATTGAAGCTGTATGCAAACACGTCTTCCTGTCCAAATAAACAAAGGCTCTGGTGATCCGGTCGTCCTTATTCATGGCCTCGGCAATAACCACAAAAGCTGGACGTATGTCTTAGAAAACTTTGATTACTCTAAAAATAAAGTCATCGCCGTAGACCTGCTCGGGTTTGGTGATGCACCAAAACCTACAGACGTTGACTACACGGCTGCCGATCACGCAGATGCCGTCATTCAAACGCTTGATAATTTAGGCATTAAAGATGCCGTCATTGCAGGACACTCAATGGGGTGTCTCGTCGCTACAGAAGTTGCACGAAAACGACCAGATCTCGTATCAAGACTCGTGTTACTTGGTAGTCCAATTTTCAAGAAGTTACCCGGTAAGTTCGACAAAGTGAAGTTCTGGAAAAGAGAAGATCTGTACTCAAAACTATTTAAGATTATATCGGCAGAGAAAGATCTGACCCTCGCTGCAGCCAACGGGGTCGTACAGTTCTTGCCACTTATTAAAGGCATGGAAGTCACTGAAGAAACATGGCCGGCATTTAAAAAAAGCCTCCGCAATACCATCATCCAAACCCAGACCTACAAAGATCTTACAAAAATTGAAACACCGACGTCATTGTTATACGGCGTATTAGATTTATTTGTGATCAAGAAAAACTTAAAATCCGTCGCTAGGCGTAACAAGAAGTATGTCACCTACAGCACGGCTATCGGTCCGCACGAGATCACGCCAGTGAACGGTAAAAAGATCGCTGAGCTACTACAAGAATCATAGTTTGTTATAGTAAGCATATGAATAACGACATCTTTGACTACAACCAAGCTCAAAATGGCACCGCACAAGAAGTTTGTGAAATTCTTCATGCAAACATAGCTGCAGCGCTACCAAATGCGAACGCCAAGCTCTACCACGCAAACCCAGTATGGTTTATCGATGATAATCCTGTTGTTGGGTACGACGTATTAGGCGACCATGTGAACCTATTATTTTGGAGCGGACAATCATTCACCGAGCCTGGCTTAACAGCCGCCGGAAAGTTTAAAGCCGCTGGTACAAAGTACTTAAGCGTCAGCGATGTTGATGTAAGCCAGTTACAATCTTGGCTACGAGAGTCCCTCAAGGTGCAGTGGAACTACCGCGATCTCCGCGCAAATAATGGTGATTTAATAAGGCTCTAGTTGATAAGCCATTACGCACTCCGTGGCTTATAATAGGTACATAAAGTGAGGCTCCCATGAAAACCATCAAAGTATCCATCCAAGACGAAAACACCCTCATCCTTCAAGAAGACGCTAGTAAAGGTGACATTGTTGATCTGAAATCTATCCACGAAACAGACATCGATAAGGCAACAATTAACAGCGTCGTGAAGTCTATAAAAATGGAAGAGTTTAATGCGCAGCTACGCAAAGAAACAGAGACTATTACGCGTGAGAAAGAGTATCAGGCGAAGCTGAAAGAGCAAGATATTATCGACCGCTCAAAAGATGCTATCTCGAAAAAAGAACAAGAAATTGCAGCACTAAACTCCAAGCTTGAAACAATTGCTAAACAAACAGAATCTGAAGTAAAACTACAATCACTGGAAGAAAAACAAAAGATCGAAGAAGCCTTTCGCCAGCAATTAACAGATAAAGAAGCTGAGATTGCCGAGATTAAACATCAAAAAGAGCTCAGCGAAGAAAAACTTAAAGAACAGGTAAAGTCGGGCGAAACGGCGCTTATTTCACTAAAAGAAATGCGCTCAAAGATGAGCACGAAGATGATCGGCGAATCACTAGAATTGCACTGTGAAAATGAATTCAATCGCATCCGTCCGTTTGCATTTCCAAATGCTGATTTCGAAAAAGACAATAAAGTCTCAGGTACTGGATCAAAAGGCGATTATATCTACCGCGAAAATGACGAGAACGGCAATGAAATACTGTCGATCATGTTCGAGATGAAAAATGAAGATGATAACACCGCCACTAAACACAAAAATAAAGATTTCTTTAAAGAACTTGATAAAGACCGCCGCGAAAAAGGCTGTGAGTTTGCAGTACTCGTGAGCCTCCTCGAAAAAGACAACGAGTACTACGATGATATTGTGACGGTACATGAATACCCAAACATGTACTCGATCCGACCGCAACATTTCATTACCACGATCGGTTTCTTGCGCCAAGGTAATATGAAATCACAAGAGCTTCGCAAAGAGATTCACACGCTCAATAACCAAAACATTGATGTTTCTAACTTTGAGAGCAACATGAACGCGTTCAAGGAAGCATTTGGTCGTAACTATAATTTAGCGTCAGATCAATTTACAAAAGCGATTGATGAAATTGACAAGACGATTGATCACTTGAATAAGGTCAAAGACAACCTATTAAAATCGGATAATAACCTTCGCCTTGCCAACAATAAGGCCGCCGACCTATCTATCAAGCGTCTGACTGCTAATAGTCCCAGTGTCGCAAAAGCTTTTGAAGATACAGACAAATAAATTTGTGCTGATAACTAAAAACGTCACTATTACGGTGACGTTTTTAGATTATTTGGTAATCCTATAGATTAACGAGCCAAATAAACCCACCGATAGACAGTGAGGTAAGGAGGAAGAACAGACCAAGTCCAACTGGTGAACCCCAGCTGAACCAAGATCCCCAGGCGCGCCATTGTTGTACTGGCCATCCAGCATCGCGAGACTGCTTTTGAATCTCAAGGGCTTCGTCTAGTTTCTTTTTTGCTTTTTCGTTCATGTGAGAATACTCCAATGAATGTTAGATTTAATATATTCGACCGATACATTAAGCTCTGTAAGGTGAAACCGCAGCCTCTGGTGTCCGAGCAAGACGAGGGGTGCATGGCGGAATTATTTCAAGATTATTTTATCACATTTTACCGTAATGCAACTATTGAACAGCGATAAGTTCGATATCGAACACAAGGTCGCTATTCGGGCCAATCTGCGCTGATGCACGACGTTGACCATAGGCAAGGTCGGATGGGATTACGAGGCGTCGTGTGCCACCCACACGCATGCCAGGAACGCCTTTTGTCCAGCCATCGATCACTTGGTTCAAACCAAATGTTGCGGGACGTCCAGAATCTTTGCTGCTCTCGAAGACAGTTCCGTCAGCACAGAGTGCGCCAGTGTAGTGTGCGGTAATTGTCGCATCTTCAGGGACGATATCGCCTTCGCCTTCAACAAGATCGATGATTTCGAGTTCTGCAATTTTGTTCTTCTTACCGATAGGGGTGTAGTTTTCAAGGAGTGTTCCCTTGAGGGGATTGAATGTAGTCATGTATCTATTGTAACAAAGGACTATAATAAGAGGTACTAACAAGGAGGTTTATGCAAAAGATAATTCCAAACTTATGGTTCAACGAAGTAGCAAAAGAAGCAGTAGATTTCTATCTATCGGTATTCCCAAATAGCAAAGTTCTCACGACATCATACTACCCAGAAGAAGGGTTACTCGATTTTCAAAAGTCATTCGCAGGCAAAGAGTTAACAATTGATTTTGAACTGAATGGTAATCGTTTTGCTGCCATCAATGCAGGTCCTGAGTTCAAATTTACAGAGGCTGTGTCATTCGTGATTAACTGCGAAGATCAAGAAGAAATTGATTACTATTGGGAAAAGTTATCGGTCGATCCCGAGGCGGAACAATGTGGCTGGTGCAAAGACAAGTACGGAGTCAGCTGGCAGATTACACCGGTAAATATAGAGGAATTATTAAAGCGACCACACGCATTTGAACACATGTTAAATATGAAGAAGTTAGTTATTGCGGACTTTTAAGTTTTGCTTCTTTTTCCCAGGTTCGGTTCGAAATGTAGCTCACCGACTTGCTTATAACCGCCGCAAAAGGTACGGCGAATAGGGCACCTGGAATGCCACCTAGGATAGTTCCGATTGCAACCGACAATACGATCGCGAGTGGGTGAATGCGCACTGCTTTTCCAATCAAGAACGGTTGGAGGATATGACCTTCAGCTTGCTGCACAAGAATAACCACACCAAGCATGATCAATGCTGCAATTGGTCCGTTAAAGATGAGGGCGATAACCATAGCAACTGCACCGGTCAAAATTGCGCCAACAACAGGAATAAATGATCCAAGGAATACCATGATACCGATAGGAATCGCTAGTGGGAGGCCGATAAAGAACGCACCAAGGCCAATACCGACTGCATTGACCGCGGCGACGACTACCTGAGACTTTACAAAGCTTTTCAACGCAGTCCAACTGACTTCACCAGAACCCTGAATGGCAGGACGAGCTTTAGCTGGGAATAGACGCACAAAGAACTTCCAGATATTCTTACCGTCAATCAAGATGAAAATAAGTGAAAAGAGCGCAAGCAGTAGTCCAACCAGGATGTGACCAAACGTCGTACCCGCAGATGTGAGGCCAGCCGTAAGCACCTGTGAGTTCTCTTGGGCATACTGCGTAATGCTATTAATAGCATTGTCGATGTCCTGCTGGCTAAACCCAATACCTGGTGAAGCAAGAAATCCTTTCAGTGATTCGTAGGCAGCTTTGCCACGTTCTTCAAGATCAGGCAGTGAGCGGCGAATTTGTGTCGCAATTAACACGAACAATCCAGAAACGATGATTAATGTTCCCAGCAAGCTCGTTGCAACAGCCAGTCCTTTTGGCCACCCTTTGGCATGAAGCTTGTTTACGATTGGAACGAGGAGGGCCGCAAATAAGATTGCGATAAGAAATGGAATAATCACTTCCGTAATCATTGATGCGGCGTAGATCACAACAGCGAGGACACCAAAAATAGCCAGCAGGCGCCATGACCAGGCACCCGCAATAATCATGCCTTTTGGTAGTGCTGCACGTTCTTGAGCGGATTCGATATTGTCTTTATTCATATATGCATACTATCACGTACGTTTTGTGGTGTCAGCAAAGCGCGTCACCGCTTTCACCACTGCTGGAATGTACGCACCGAGTAATTCGTGGCCAGCGAGTACTACCTGCAGCGTCACTTTTGGATTTGCTGCAACGATAAGATCCAGGTTCTTTTTAATAACCACTGGATCGAACGCACCATGAAGCAGCTGTACTGGTTTTTGGATGCGCTTGACATCTTTAAAGCCCGTCTGGCTGACGATACTAGCTTCAAGTGCACCCATGTAGATATCAACATTTTCGGCCGTCACATTAAATGCCTTGCCGACGATTTTGAGTTTCGTGGCGAGCGGCGCAATATCAACAAGATTCTTCGGATATTTTTGCATCATACGATAGAAGTTTTTCAGAACAGTATTTTGATCAGGGAGTATCGTTTTCTTTTGCGTCTCATTATAAAGCGGAGGACTACACAGAATCAGCGACTTCACCCACATTGGGTATCGTTTTGCGAGCTCAACTGCAACGAGGCTCCCCATAGAATGTCCGACGATAATCAATTGCCGTTTAAACCCAAGACGAAGGAGCGTAGACATTACGGCTTTAGCTTGAATAACTGTACTGTATTTTAACCAGCGTGGACTTGGTGAAGCACCAAACCCAAGCAGATCTATCGAGATGACGCGGATATCATCAGGTAGCTTCTTCACAACCTCGTCCCAAGCGGCCCCAGAGTTGCCCATTCCATGCAGTAGCACCACAGTTGCTTTAGTTTTCTTAACTTTACGATCAACATAGACGTGTAACCGATACGGAACACGAAGATATTTATGTAGCAGACTATCTAAGATACGCATTATTGAATATTCGAGGTTAAGCGGGCTACGCTGTCTAATAATTGTGAACCGATGCGACGACGATGCCACTTATCTAGGCGTATTGGATAACTTTTTGTCAGGTATTCATCCCTCACAGCCATCAGTCGTTCGGCATCACGTTGGCTATAGATAATGAGCGAAATTTCTTGGTCTAGTTCAAACGAGCGGATATCGAGGTTGGACGAGCCAACAATACCTAATTCATCGTCAATAAGGATAAATTTAGAATGCAGTAGTACTGGTTTTTTGTAGAGGTAGACTTCAACGCCGGCTTGCAGTAGTTCTTCGTAATACGATCGTTGCGCGTGCCCAACCATCCACTGATCGATAACTTGCGAGTTGATCATCCGTACACGTACACCGCGCTTTGCTGCCGTGACAATCGCAGACAAGAGAGGTTCAGAGGGTACAAAGTAAGGATTGGCGATGAATATATCGCGTTCAGCACGGCTTACGGCCAGCGTGAAAACTTTCAGGTTGTTTTCGTCGTTATAACTAGGGCCACTTGGAAGAACTTGCAGCAGAGAGGCGTTACTCTCGGGGACTTCAAGGAGTTCGGTATTAAGCACGTGCGACAATGGCTCATCGGTTTCAACAGACCAGTCGTAGGCGAATAATGCACTCAATTCTTGTACAACAGCGCCTGTCACACGCACTACTAGTTCGTCGTAGATAATGTCATCCTTGCGCCCATAATTACGGCGAATCAGATTCTGCGACCCGACGTAGCCAATTTGCTGATCAATGACAATCAGTTTACGGTGATTACGCAGGTCCAGACGAAGATAATCTTTAATTGAGAACTTAAGTGGCAGCATCGGTCGAGCTGAAATATTGTTCTGGCGCAGGTATTTTCGCATTGAACGATAGCCGGCGTACTTACGTGAGCCCCACCAATCGTACAGGACACGCACTTCAACACCACGAGCTGCCGCATTCTTAAGTGCTTCAAGAACAGGCTTCGTCGTCTTATCTAATGTCAGAATATAGTATTCAAGATAAATGTTTTTATGGGCATTATTGAGATCCTCAACGATGTCATCAATAGCTTTTTGATAGTCGGTCACATACTCACTGACGTAGCCAGGAAGGGGAGGCAAGTGACCTAAGGATGTTACGAGCCGTGCAACTGATTGATACTTAGCTGGAACCGCATCTGTCATTGTGTCACGTAGTTCAGTTACACGCTTATCGATAATTTGATCCAATGCATCCTGAGAGTTGCGGCGCTTTTTCGGAAGCTTATTAGTTCCAAGGATAAAGAAAAGGATCCAGCCGACATATGGCAATAGGAATATCACAAGCAGCCAGGCCATACCTGCGGTCGGTTTTCGATTACGAGGAACAATCAATAGAGCTACAATGCTGAGTAAAAATCCCACAGCGTAGGTAATGATGGCGACGATAGATATATTCGAAAACATGTTCACTCCTACTATACTCTAGGCGGTCGTACGGGCACGTGTCTGATTTTCCAAGCGGAAGTTAATCTCTGCACCGATCAGAATCGCAAAGGCTGTCAAGTTAAACCAAGTCATCAGTACGATAATACCTGCGAAGACACTGTATGAATCGGTGAAGTGTGCAAAATACCGTGCGTAAATAAAGAAGAGCGTCGTACCGAGCAACCAAATAACAGTTGCAATACAAGATCCCCATGTAACCCATTGCCAGTGGGGGTTCTTGCGATCTGGCGCGTAGCGATAGAATGCAGCAAGGGCAATTGCAACCAGCCCAGCAATAAAGACCCATCGAACAATAATGATACCCATCGCCACAAAACTCGGGATACCAATCGATTCAAGAAATGAATTGTTGAGCACAAGCAATCCGACGACAGCCGCTGCGATAACGCCACCCGCAAGTATTAATACAAGACTCGTAAAACGAAGTTTAACAAACTTTCGATCCTCAGTCGTCTCGTAAATCGCATTGGTTGCACTAATGATATTACTGACAGCGCCCGACAAGCTAAAGAGCGATACGAGAATACCAACGATAATAATGAACACACCGGAGGATGGGTTGCTCAGTGCTGCTTCAAGTTGAGTCGAGATCAGTTGCGCGATATCAGAAGGCAAGTATGTCTCGATGCCAACAAAGACCTCATGCACCTGATCTTCGTCGAGCGCGAAGCTAAGGATCGCTACGATCGCTGCAATAGCTGGGAACACGGCGAGTGTCGCAAAGTAGGCAACGCCAGCGGCCAAAATACCGATACGCTTTGATTTAATAGCAAGCTTTGTCTCTTTTAGTGCAGTCTTCCAGTCTTTCATGGCAAACTTTCGCGGTGAGCGCGCAAATGTTTTTGTCTCGTCCGCAAGAATCTGCTGTGCAGCCGCGTAGATTCGTTTGATATTTAACATGAATTTATTATAGCTTATTAAACATTGCCGTCACGAAGCACTTTTAGGATAGCTAGAGTGGCTTCTTTTGCTGTCGTTTCCGTATTAATATGAATTTCTGATTCATATCCAAGAGCGTCGCCCGCAATATACCATCCAGCCATTGCATCTTGACCAAACTCGTGTCGCTTCTCGCGTTGTTGATGACGCAAAAGGGTCTCTTCAAAAGGAACATCCAAGTAGACGAATGTACTATTTTCGCTATACGTACGATGAAGCTCATCAAGATATTCACGGTAGCGCCGGGAATCAAATACGCCTTCCATAATAACGAGTGCGTGCGAGCCTAGCGCTTTATGCACTGCATTGAATATGCGCGTTTTACGCTCGTGTTCTTGCTCAACCGTTCCATTTGGAATTGTATATTTTACGTAGTCATCTTGGGCAACAATATGAGCATCTTCAGAGGACTCTTTAATATTTTCTGCAATTGTACTTTTGCCTGATCCCGAATTTCCACGAATAACCAATAACTTTGACATGCTATTAGTATACTATTTAAATTTGCTGGTGCCATTATGCCAAAAACCGCAGAACTCACACACATACTGCTGGAGTTCCTTTGTCGGTGCCGATACTTCAGCGTCAAGTTCGGTTTTGTATTTGCGTTTCTTTTTCGTGCCGACTAAACAGTACTCGGATTTATCGGGCAATAATGGAAAGGCAGGACTACGCTTGACGTGTTTCATTACACCTTAGTATACGTGAGCTATGAACTATTTGGCTTTGAAACAATATTGCTCGTGATCATCAATCATGCCAATCGCTTGCATGAATGCGTAGCAAATCGTAGGCCCAACGAAGCGAAAACCTTTTTTCTTCATCTCTTTGCTTATAACCTTACTCAACTCAAGCGCTTGCTTTTGCTGTGTGTGTTTCAGTGGAGTGTTATTCACGAACTGCCAAATATAGGCATCAAAACTGCCGTATTCTCTTTGAATCTGAAGGAACGCCTTTGCATTTTCGATAGTAGCGTTAATTTTCAACCGATTGCGAACGATTCCGGCATTGTTCATCAGTTCTGCTCGTTTTATCTCATTGTATTTCGCTATTTTTTCAGCGTTGAAATTGTCAAAAGCTTCACGATAGGATTCGCGTTTTTTCAGGACAGTGAGCCAACTAAGGCCCGCTTGCGCACCTTCGAGATTGATCATCTCAAAGAGCAAACGATCGTCATGAGTAATTTCGCCCCACTCCTCGTCGTGATACGGAATAAACAACTCGTTCGTTTCTGACCAGGCGCATCTGTGTAGACTGTGTGACATTATTCTCTCCATGTGTTGATACCCCTAGTATAGGTGAGAATTGTGAAGAAAATATTACGTTTATGTGTTTCGTCCTTTTGGACTCATCAGAATAACTTGCAGTTACTGACACATATGCACAGAGCGGGGAGGAATTACGTCCTCAACCCGCGAGAGAGTGTGCCTAGCCGAACAACTTGAACATGACCGCGTTGAAGTCCCAGGTCTCACCGACGATGTCGAGAGACTTGTCGCCGAAGGTGATACCGGGATAGCCGGTCTCTAGCGACAAACGAGCCCACGTCAACGTACGCGGCGTATTATCCGCTTCGTAGTTGGCGTCGTACGAGAGGAACAGGATGTACCCATCTCGCTTCCAGGTGAACCCTTCCAGCTCACAGTCATCGTAAACGTTGTTGTTGATGACGATGCGACACTTGTTCTTGGTGCTATCGAGGCCGTCCAAGTTTGCCATGTCGACGTCAGGGTGCTCAGCTTGCAACTCGGCATAGCGAAGCTGCTGGCGTAGTAATGCCAGCACCTCCTCCGGGTCCGCCCACACTTCAGTCAAGTGCTTGGGCGATGAAACTGTAAAAGTGTTCATGACTCTCCAGCCTGTACATGATGATTCAATTTGAATCGATGTATTATTATAAAAGTTTTACGAAATAAGTCAATTCTTAATTATTTTGAGTCAGGACTATTCTTATAGAGGTCAAAATGCTATATTAGGACGTAATGACACGAACACTTACCAAGAACGTCGCAGCACACATCGGACAAACCATCACAATTAAAGGATGGCTTCACAAGAAGCGCCTAATGGGTGGCATGAACTTTATTACCCTTCGCGACCGTAGCGGTATCACTCAAAACCTTATTAACGACAAAGACGAGCTCGAAAAGCTTCGCGGTCTACAAATCGGTACGATCCTTGCATTAACAGGTGTTGTAAACGCCGATGAACGTGCACCCGGTGGCGCTGAACTCCACGATGTGAAAGTCGAAGTGATTGTTCCCGTGACCGACGAACCGCCTATCGAGATTGACAAGCCCATTAGTCACAAAGCCGAGAATCTCGACACATTATTTGAATACCGCGTCTTGAATATACGCAACTTGCAAGAGCAAAAAATCTTTAAGATCCGTGCCAGTATCACACGGTATATGCGCGAATTCTTATACCTGAACGACTTTACGGAAATTGATACACCGAAGCTGCTCGCTGAAGCAACCGAAGGTGGCGCGGAAGTTTTTAAACTTGATTACTTTGGTAAAACTGCGACTCTGGCGCAGAGCCCGCAACTGTACAAACAAATCATGGTCGGTGCGTTCGAGCGTGTCTTTGAAATTGGTCACAGCTACCGCGCGGAACCAAGCGCGACAACTCGTCACCTCACAGAGCTCACGATGCTCGACATCGAAATGGGATTCGTCGACAGCCACGATGAAGTCATGGACATGGTAGGTGACATGGTACAGAACGTGCTAAAGCGTACATACCTTGAGCACGCGGATGATCTAAAGAGCCTCAATGCTCCTCAACTACAACTTCCTGAAGAAGACAAGATTCCTCGCTTCAAGGTGTCTGAAATTCACGAACTATACAGCAAAGCTAATAATGTTGATACGACAGAAGAAAAAGACCTTACTCCAGATGAAGAACGCTGGATTGCTGCCTACGCTTTGAAGAACTTTGGCAGCGACCTCGTCTACGCAACCGACTTCCCAGTCGAAGCAGGTAAGTTCTACCACAAATTTAAAGACGAAGAAGGCACCGTCGCTTGGGCGGATCTTTTGTACCGTGGTCTTGAGATTGCAACCGTTCCACTTCGTGAAAACAACTACGACAAGATGATCATGCAGATGAAGCGTGCTGGACTTGATGTAACGCTCGACGGCTTTAAATACTACCTACAAGCATTTAAATATGGACTTCCACCCCACGGTGGTGCTGGCCTTGGTGTCGATCGCGTTGTTCAAAAAACGATTGGTCTTGCGAACGTTAAAGAATCAACATTGTTCCCTCGTGACATCAATCGCCTTACACCGTAGTTTATTCAACAGGATATAAGAATTTCTTAAGATTCAACTGCTATATTTAGTATATGAATATCCTACAAGAAGCATATACACTAAATACCGGCGCATCAATTCCTAAGATAGGATTTGGTACATGGCAAATACCTAACGGCCCAGAAGCATACGAAGCAACTGAGTTTGCATTAAAAAGCGGCTACCGGCACATCGACACAGCTCGTGTTTACGGCAATGAAGAGAGCGTTGGGAAGGCCATTGCTGATAGCGGTATCGCTCGTGAAGACATCTTCCTCACGACAAAAGTTCCTGCAGAAGTAAAGACATACGAAGGTACACTCGAGAAATTCGAAACGTCCATTAAGACCCTGGGTGTTGAGTATGTCGACCTGTACCTTATACACGCGCCTTGGCCATGGTCTGACCGTGGCGGTGATTATACTGAAGGTAACATCGAAGTATGGAAAGCAATGGAAGAGATCTATCAAAGCGGCCGTGCAAAAGCAGTCGGCGTCTCTAACTTTGCAGTCAAAGACCTTGAGGCAATCCTTGAGAGCGGCACTATCGTACCGGCCGTTAACCAGATTCGTTTCTTTATCGGCTCTACACAAGAGGAGGTTACAAAGTTTTGCGAAGAAAAGGGGATTCTTATCGAAGCCTATTCACCACTCGCAACCGGTCAAATCTTGAATAACCCGCAGGTAAAAGAAATTGCTGACAAATACGGTAAATCAGTAGCTCAAATATCTATTCGTTATACCATCCAGCGCGGAACTGTCACGCTACCAAAATCGACACACGAAGAATATATTCTGCAAAATGCAGACCTCGACTTCAAAATTGACGACGATGACATGCACTATCTCAATAGCTTAACCGATACTGTCTAGAAACGAGCTATTTAACCTTTATTCCGGCCTCAGCTGCAAATGAAGGCGCAAGTTGCATCAGCTGATCGTAGCTAATCGTGACACCACGCAGACTATTAATACCCTTGATACCTTCGACTGTCGATTTAGATATGTCTACATTATTCATGCGCGCACTTGCGAATGTAATGCCGTTAATCGTACAATTCACAAACTCAACATTCTTTAATCGTGCGTCGTAGAAATCAACATCGTTCAGCGTACAGCCGTCGAAACCGACATTCTCGAGGTGAGAAAAACGGAAATTTACCATGTCGAGTTTAGAATTTTTGAAGTCGATATCACGCAAAGTGCTATTTGCGAGCTGCATACCAATGCAGCGGCCAGCATCAATAGAGACGCGTCGCCAACTTGATTCCGGGAATTTAGTTGCCGTAAAGTTACATCCTCGAAAGATAGAGTCAAGCACATCGAAGCGCTGAATATCCGAATGTTCAAAGTCAACTTTATTAAAGAACGACTCGGCAATATTAATATTCTTTAAATCGTTACTCGTGAGCGTGACGCCTTCAATGCGAACACCGGTAATATCGTCTTCAGTCTTAAATAATTCGTGTATGTCATCAGGTATATCGAGTGATGGCGGAAGAGAAGGCATTGTTAACTTCATATAGGTGTACTATATCAATCGATCCCATGCATTAATAGAATTGATTTTTGGACGCATATCGTAACATCAGCCGATGCCCACACCGTCACGAGGCAATTCATTTGATATAATAGACATATATGGAAGAGATCGGCATCGACGCGCAATTAGTTGAAGAGATTCGCAAAGGCAACAAATACATAGAGGCCCGCCTAGGAAAACCTCGTTTTTTGAAGATCCACGAAGATGACATTATTGCTATCCGTGAAGATTTGTACATTGATGATGAAATTGTTGATGCGATCCCCGATGCACTCCGCATAAAGATCACCGAAGTACTCTACTTTGAAACATTTCTCGAAATGTTAAACGCCGTTGACCACAAAGGCCTCGTACCTTCGGCGAAAACGGTTGAAGACGCACTGGAAACCTATCGTAAGTTTTATACCGAAGCTGATGAAGATGAGTATGGTGTAGTCGCATTTTACTTTGAAGTTGTTGCATAATTACAGAGGTAAGAGTACACACTGAGTTGTATTTTTGACGTTTTAAGCGCATAATATATACAAGATATAATTCCGTGTCAACTAAACGAGAGGCTCATATGGCCAAATCCCAAGACAAAAGAGGAAAAGAGCCTAAAAAGGCTAAGAAACCGAAGGTAGTAGCATAATGGCAAAATCATTAAGCGCACAACGATTCCTCGATTCGCAAGAAGCAGAACTTATTCGTGACACACTTCGTGAAATGATGACAGATCCTGCATTCAATACTCGCTCTATGTATTCACCTGCAGCAGGTGGTGAAGTCCTTTTTGTTGATAAGCACATGGAATACTTGAGCCAACACACGACACTGAACGTCGAACACTATCTTTCGAACCTTCGATTGATGACACGCATCACCGCCTAATTTACGTATTTATTTTAAAGTTTTGCTGCGACAGCAATTTGTTTCAATGCTGCTTGAGCCGTTAGCGATGTGAAGAGATCCGCATCACCTGGTTGCGCAATCGTCAGCATATATAACTTCATATCTTTCACTACGTATAATGTGTAGTCGTTGCGCGCGGCGGTTCTATCGTCCTGCGGTTCACTTTCTGCACTAAAGAACGCGGCTTCACCAAGTCCCGAAACAGTCGCGTACTCGCCTAGAGCACCTAGGCTATTTGTTTTCGATGCTTCGTTGGCGAAACTAGTGACGCGTGTAACATATCGATTATTCAATGAACCATCCGCAGCAAACGAAAAGACACATTGTTGAATACCGTCACCATTGGCCTCTTTGCTATAGCCGCGATTATCGGCAGCGGCCACTGTTGCTTTGTTGCCAATTGCCGTCTGTATGGTTGCCTGGGTGATGATAGTGCAAGCACCTAGATCCACCGATAGGTTAGGTGTTGCTGTTGCATCTTGTTTAGACGGATCTTCGGTTTGTTTTTCGTTATCTATAACAGGTGCTGTCGGTGTATCACTCATGTCTGCGGTCGTACGAAGAGGTTGTGCGACTTTCGCAAGTAACAATGCGCCAGTCACGCCACCCGCAATCACAAGGACGGCGACAATACTGATAACTATAATGAGGGCTTTTTTCTGCATATCTTCAGTGTAACTGTCTGTACGAGCATAAGCAAGATGAGTCTGCAAGGCTTATTTCATCACTTTTTTAGCGTTAGTGCTATACTATTTTTATGAATACGCCAGAAATACAACCAAAGCACCCACATGTCAAAATTATCCGCCACGTTGTCCCCGTAACAGTTGATACTATTCCCGTAAAACACGATTCATTCCACCGCATTTCTCAAGGAGTCTCGAACAAGCTCGGTTCGCCCGCAGCGTTCCTATTAGCCGTTCTGTTAGTTGTAGTTTGGCTCCTTACGGGTCCAATCTTCGGCTTCTCGGACACTTGGCAGCTTGTTATTAATACCGGCACAACAATCATTACGTTCTTGATGGTATTCGCGATTCAGAATACTCAGAACCGAGACTCGAAAGCGATGCAATTAAAACTAAACGAACTCATTAAAAGTAGCCATGGTGCGCGTACCGAGTTCGTCGATATCGAAGACTTAACAGATGGCGAACTAAACGTCATGCAAGATCAGTTCAAAGCTATTCACGAAAAGTTCCAAGAGCGCGTTGCAAAACGACAAGCAAAACTACAATAAGTCTTTGTATATATTTCCAAGTGACATCCGTATCGGGTGTCACTTTTTTGTGACGCAAAGAGGATGTATAATAAATGTAATACGTAAGGAGAGAGTATGCCATACAGCACAACAAACGAATTACCTGATTCTGTACAAAATGTTCTACCTGAACATGCACAGGATATCTATAAAGAAGCTTTTAATAGTGCCTTCGACGAATACGCTAGTCCGGGTGATCGCCGCGGTAACGATAGCCGCGAAGAAGTCGCCCATAAAGTCGCCTGGAACGCAGTAAAAGGTAAGTACGAAAAAGGTGCAGATGATAAATGGCACCTAATAGAACAAGGAGGTCACCGATGACATCAGTTCAAACGCTCAACCAATCAGCTGAAAAAGAACGAGAGAAAGCAGCCGACTTTCACACTCGCGCCCAAAAAGAGCGAGATAGGGCGCAAGCAAACTTCAAAGATCAAGACACCGCACTAGGTGCACAGCAGCAAGCACAGGCCTACGAAGATCAAGCACAGACACATGAAGACCTCGCAGCCAAATACGATCAAGAGGCCGCAACCTATAGTGCCCAGGCAGACAAGCTTCGTGAAGAGCGAACAGGCATCATGGAAGCAGCCCAACAACGTGCCAACGCACTTGAATCACAAGAAAAAGCATTACGTGGCGAAATCCGGGGTATGTTCTAGCCCTAAACAGATTGGACACACTTTGCTATACTATGTATAAACATAAGCAACAAGGTTGTACCCCACAAACACTCAATGAATTCACCAAAGCAGTTCGATCCCTCTATCAGTCTTGAAGACGATGTAGCGCTTCAAGCAATTGAGGCCCTCGAAGCACAATCTGTGAATCCAAACCCTCGTCCACTTATCCCGGAAGATCCTGTTGTCCCCGAAACAGTCATTGAGCCTGTAAAACCCGTCCCGATGCCGCCCATCCCAGTTGCAGCGCCCGAACCAGCAACTGTCATTACACCTGCACAGCCAGCGATTCAACCTGACGTTCAGCCACCCATCACAGTTGCCCCCGAGCCACCAGTTCCAGCTGATCCTGCATCGAAAATGGCCGCCGAACTGGCAAATGCACCCGCCCGAACTCAGACGTTCCGTTTCTTTGTGAACCAAAAGCGTCAGTTACGACCAATCCCCATAGCAATTCTTGTCATTATTCTTATCGGAATTGGCGTCGTAACCTACACACTTGTACGATAGAGGCGACCTCATCTGCTTACAGATTGCGGTTAGGGCGTAACGCCGTATCTTTGCTATACTGTCATATATGAAACCGTTGACTCCCACGACGCCCCACGTCATTATTCTGGTGGGTATCCCAGGTGCTGGAAAGACTACATTTGCTGAACATTTTGCGAAAACTTTTCACGCGCCCTACATTAACACCGCAGCCATCGGGACGAAGATCGGCATCTCTTCAGAAGCAGCTATAAAAGTCACAGAACTCTTATTTGAGGAATTGCTAAAGACAGGCCGCACATTTGTATACGAAGGTCCGACATCCACACGCGAAGAACGTCTTGCACTGGCAAAGTACGTCGCGAAAGCCGGCTACAAACACCTGATTGTATGGGTACAAACCGAACCGCTTGAAGCCAAGCGCCGTGCACTTAGTAAACAAAAAGTCGGAAGGATTTCATCTGGCGAGTTTGATCAAGCGTATAGTGCGTTTGTGGGGCCAATCGCCAACGAAAAGCCTGTCGTCATTAGTGGTAAACATACTTATGTTACGCAACTTCGCGTTGTACTGAAGCGTCTATCTGTATCGCGCCCTGCGACACCTCCTCAGTCACCACCACCGCCAAGCGAACCAAGGGTCTATCCAGGCCGGAATATTGTGATTAGGTAAACAATTATGCCGATCATTCAAGATGAAGAGTTTGGCAAAATCACCATCAGGCGAAGTGCCCGTGCGTCTCAAGTGAGGCTCCGCGTTGCTCCGGATGGTACATTACGCGCATCGCTACCACTGTATGCACCCACGTTTCTTGTAAAGCGTTTAATCAAGTCATCGCGCGATGAACTCCGGAACATGATTAACCAAGCTCAGCCCACCACGAGTTATACGGATGGCATGCGTGTGGGTAAAAGCCATACACTAATCGTGCGCCCAACCGCAGATGTTTTTCAGACTAATCGTCGCGGACAACAGCTGATTGTAAGTCTCCCTGCAGATAAGACCCTGAATGACAGCGATGTCATAAGGGCCGTACGCGATCTTATTATTGCGGCGCTTCGAGTTGAAGCAAAAAGCTATCTCCCAAAACGTCTTGCATTCCTTGCGACAAAACATGGATTCAACTATAAAAAAGTTCGTTTCTCGCACGCTAGTGGACGATGGGGGAGCTGCACATCCGAGGGTACAATTAGTTTGAATATTGCCCTTATGAAATTACCTTTCGAGCAAATTGACTATGTCTTATTTCACGAGCTCGCGCATACGAGGCAGATGAACCACAGTCCAGAATTTTGGGCAATTGTCGGTGAATGCGACCCCGAGTATAAGACGCACCGCCGTGACCTGAAAAAAGAACAGCCGACTATCTAATCCCGCATATACAAAACGGTTATGCCTGCGCTATAATGACAGCACATGTTCGAGGGTGGTATTAGTTTTAACAGGGATTCGGATAAAGCAGTTCGATATATTGCGTTATTAGGTACGCCTCTTTTTGTTGGCTACAATCTACTCGTGCTGTTTGGGATCGCGCACAGCAGTAACTATGCTGGTGATGCAATCTGCCTGCTTATCTCTGGTCTTTGGCTTGTTGCTGGTATCTACCATTTCTTCGCCCCAATACGTTCACGTTTTGATATGATGTGGCGCTTGGTGCTATATCATGCACTTGCACTGGCGACAGTCGTTTTTATTACCGGATTCTTGGAACCATTTGCCTCATCAATTGCGCTGCTGTTTCTGGCTGCAAATATATACTTTGGTCGCAAAGCACTGGCGATCAGCGTTACCGCCGTCATAACAATTGCCGCATTAGATGCTTTTATTCGCTATCCCGGTGACCACTCAATTGTTGCCGAGAACCTTATGGGGTTAGTTGGGATACTGGTTCTTGGTGTGGCGATGGTTGGCGTCATTATGGCCCAAGAAACTCGTCGCCAGGCACTGATCCAAAGCCAATCGCAAGAACGCTTACAATATGACCGCATCCTCACTATTATCAACAACCTATCTGATGCGACACTGAGTACAGACGACAAAGGTCACGTCGTGATGTATAACGCAGCCTGTTTAAACCTTCTCGATACAAATGATAGCCTCCGCGGTAAGAATATTAGCGAGTTGTTCCATTTGACCGACGCAGACAACAAAACAGTCCAGCTATTCGATATCCTGAGCGTCTCTCAGAAAACGACGCGTCGTGATGATATTCGCCACACCTATGCCGATGGTGAAGAGATCCGCCTGGAAATGACGTACGCACCAATTAAGAGTGCCTACAGCCGCAACAAGCGTAAAGTCCAAGCCCAAGCCGGATTCGTCCTCATCGTCCGTGATGTAACCAAACAAAAAAGCCTCGAAGAAGAACGTGACGAATTTATTAGCGTCGTCAGCCACGAACTCCGGACACCTATCACTATCGTTGAGGGCACACTATCGAACCTGCAGCTTATGATGGGGCGACCAGAAAAGACCGAGCCAAAACTATTAGCGAGCTCTATCGATACCGCACATGACCAAGTCATGTACCTTGCTAAAATGGTGAACGATCTCAGTACTTTATCGCGCGCTGAACGAGGCGTTGCAGATGCCGGTGAAGATATTAACGTCGAAGAATTGATGCACAAGCTCCACAATCAATACCAAAAAGATGCCTCTGCCCGCAAACTCCACCTCGACCTTGATCTCGGGACAAAGCTAGGTAGCGTCCAGGTGAGCCGCCTGTACCTCGAAGAATTACTGCAAAACTTTATTACCAACGCCATTAAATATACCAATGAAGGCAGCGTCACAGTCACAGTCAAGCAAAAAAAAGGAGTCGTGACTTTTGCCGTAACCGACAGTGGTATTGGCATTAGCCGCGGCGATCAACAAAAGATCTTTAATAAGTTCTATCGTAGCGAAGACTATCGTATTCGCGAAACCAACGGTACCGGCCTTGGACTATACGTATCCGCTAAGCTTGCCCACAAACTTGGCACGCAGATCAACCTGACCAGTCGCCTTAATCACGGTTCTACGTTCAGCTTTGAGTTGCCGCAATCAGCTAAGAAATAGCCTTAAAGCTTCGGCGTTTTAACCAAACGACCTTTCCAAGTCACTGTTTTTTGAGAGTAGCGGATAGCACTTAGGACAACCAAGATACTTTCTTGAATTGTTAGGTAGCCCCATAACAGCCCGCCGACGATTGAGCCGGTATTCCAGACGTGGCGAAGATAAACTGCATACAGGCCGGCAAACATAAGATACAGTGCACCAGCGATGATCTGGTGTATGCCCAAGCCGAAGATAAAGCCAGCCAAGACAACGAACAGCGGCACTGACACAATAAGCAGATCCAACGCAGCGATAATCACATGCAAGACCTTGCCACCTAGTAGCGGGAAGAGGAGGCGAATACTCGTGCCAATTTGCGAACGCCACTTTTTCTCGTACGAAATTCCCAGCAGCTCTGTACCGATTAGGAAGCGGTACTGCCCAGTTGCCATTAAATCAGCAGAGATGCGTGACTCTGGTTGCACCGCGTCTTTGAACTGCGTAAAACCCTGCCATTTGTCTAAGAGTGTCTGGCGATGAATCATCCATGCACCGCTAGAAGTAGCGGGTGCGGCAGTCCGGTGGAAGATAATCTCCCAGAAGTAGCGTAGGGGCGAGAAGACTACGCTTGATCGAGGGCTATCTTCGCGGCGAGGCAACACCGACACCATCAGCGCTTGTTCCTGCAGCGTATAGGCTACAAGCGCTTCAATCGAATCAGGACTTAGTCGCGTGTCAACATCCATAAACAAGACATATGTACCACTGGCTTGCTGTAAAAGGCCTTGCAGGGCATGATTCTTACCCAGCCAGTCTTCGGGGAGCTTGGAACCTTCAACGAAGCGTATACCGTCATGCGCAAACGCTTTAATAAGCGAAGAAGTGTCGTCGCCAGAAAGATCGTCGAGCACGATAATTTCAAGTTTTGGATACGTACTGGCGATCACTCGCTGCAGTGAATCGGTCATGGCATGTGTTTCATTACGAGCTGGGATACACACCGTTACACTCGGTAGTGCGTCTTTTGTGCGCGCAGTCGTTAAGAGAGCTTTCATTTTGAAGTGGGTGAGGGCATACCGAAGCTTCCAAACCCCGACAGAAAACATTCCCAGCAGTACCGCATACAGCACAAATAATATAGCCTCAAGCATCTTTCTCTATGATACCACCTCCCTTGACGAGAAGGGAATAAAAAGCTACACTAGTCTTGACAGTCTGCAGAGCAGGCTATTTTATTTGGCAAAAAAAGAAAGAGGAAGGCACACGTGGCTAACGCAACAAAAGTGACACGCATCAAAGCTGAGTCATCTGCACCAAAGAAAGTCTCTAACAAGAAGACTCCAAAGGTAACGAAAGAGCGCAAAGCTCCGTCTAATCCTTTCATCAAGACTTTATATGCCATCGGTGGGTATTTCAAAGGAGCCTGGATTGAACTTCGTCAAGTACGTTGGCCAACCCGTGGTGCGACTTGGGGACTGACAGTTGCTGTCATCGCCTTTAGTGCATTCTTTGTAGTAGTAATTTTGCTGCTTGACGCGCTATTTAAATTTTTATTCGAACTAATCTTAAAGTAATACATAAAGTAAGGACTGCATACGATAATGCCAAACAATCGCTACGACTCATCACGACAATGGTACGCCATTCACACCTACAGCGGCTACGAAGAAAAGGTTGCCGATAGCATCCGCCAACGTATCAACGCTGTCGACATGGCCGACAAGATCTTTGACGTCATGGTTCCAAAGGAAAAGCAAATTCAAATCAAGAACGGTAAGCGTAAAGTTATCGAAGCGAAAATCTTCCAAGGCTACGCCCTCGTTGAAATGAAGCTCACCGACGAAACTTGGTACATCGTTCGTAACACACCTGGTGTAACTGGATTTGTTGGAACTAGCACACAGCCAACTCCTGTGTCTGACCAAGAAATCAGCAAGATCAAGAAGCGCATGGGCGTGGAAGATCCAAAGCACCAAATCGACTTCTCAGAAGGCGAAGTGGTCAGCATTACCGACGGTCCATTCAAGGGCTTCGACGGTGCTATTTCTGAAATTGACAACCAAAAAGGTAAAGTCAAAGTTATGGTCAGCATGTTTGGCCGTGACACTTCAGTCGAACTGGACGCACTACAAGTTACCAAGGTCTAACACCTTACATATTCAAAGAAGGCTGTACAAATCGTCAGCCTTCTTTTATATTTGATTGAAATGCCGACGCCAGAATCGAAATCTCCATTTGGGAGCGAAATCCGTACAGTCGTCCTTCTACCTCAAGACGGTGTCATTCTTAGTCCCACACCATTTCGACCACAACTATTCCGAGACCTGGCAGATCCTACCAACCGTATCTCAAACGAAGGCCGCGCCCACATGGTTGGCCAACGAACGGGCTACGACCTACCGATGATGTCAGTGATGCACCACTTGGGACACTCCAGTGATGTTATCGGCTTCTCTGTACGACCGTCATCAGATACCGGTCCAATTAACCTAGAGGCAGCAAAAGTAACCGCTTTTGACCTGAAAGAAACGCTCGAACTAGCTGAGGATAATCCAAACTACGTCAATCCAGTCGACCTTGTGTTCATCAAGCGGGCATTTATGCGTATTGCACCCCGCGGCTAAGCTTGCAAATATGCCTGTATATCTGTTATAATACCCTAGTTACGCACTAGATAAGCTTCAAAATTATTTAGTACAAGTTCTCCATGTGGGGACAAGAAAGAAAAGTTATGGCAAAGAAAATTATCGGTAATCTAAAACTTCGCATCCCAGCTGGTCGTGCAACTGCAGGTCCTCCTGTTGGTTCAACACTCGGTCAATGGGGTCTGAACATGATGGAATTCATCAACCCGTTCAACGACGCAACAAAAGACCTTATGGGTAAGGATGTTATCGTTCACATCCAGGTCTACGAAGACCGCAGCTTTACATGGAACTCACTAGGTCAACCAGTTGACGACCTGATCCGCGAAGCAGTTGGCATCAAAAAGGGAAGCGCTAAGCCACACAGCGAAAAGGTCGGTAAGATCACTCGTGCGCAGCTTGAAGAAATTGCTGAAACTAAGAAAGACTTCCTCAACGCAATTGACGTTGAAGGACGTGTCAAAGTTATCGCCGGAACAGCCCGCTCTATGGGTGTCGAAATCGAAGGCTAAGACCTTTCAAACTTAAAAGAAGCTCACTGATTGTGAGCTTCTTTTTTTATAATTTCAGGTGAAAGGGTCACCGTAGGTGCTGCTGATTTTGCTAGCAACACCTACGGATCCTTGAGAACTGATTTAGATGAGGATCGACTCCTCTTCATATTCGTCAATTTGACCACTTCTCTCAATGAGATGCTGCTGATGAGCAGCGCATGCGTGTACCACAGATGGATAGTCGACACTGTCTACGTAGTTACGTGGGTCAGGGCACTCTTCGAGTGAACCGTCATCGTGTACTTCGTAGAACAGGTATTCAACAATACATTCGTCGTCACCGTCGATTCTGCCAAGTGGATCACATCCACATAGCGTCGTACGATAGTGTTCGGACAGTCTTTCAAGCTCAATGCACTCTTCGATAACGAAGAAGGTGTTTCGAACAATCTGGACTACTTTATACAGGGAGTGTGTTCCCATGGTGATTCTTCTTTCAATAGCGCGCGCACCCAAGGGTTTGCACTAGCTACGCCATGCGTTTGAAGTAGTGTCTAATTGGTTGATCCCTATGCACTTTCGTGCCAGGGGCGAATTAGATCAGTTTTCAAGGTACATACAGAGAAAATTTTTCTCGACGTAATGCATTAGGAGAGTATCTCATGATTTTACCCCTGTTGCAAGCATAGACGGAATTAAATAAGACTCCTGCATAGAGTCTTATTTAATGGTGCAGTCTAAGCTTAGAACTTTTCGCGAATGTGCGAGAAGCTATAATCCCAGTCGGCGTTAGCTTTCTTGTGAGGGTTGAAGATCGCCTGTGGATCAAAGATGGTCTTTGCTTCACGGAACAGATCAACGATTTCTTTGCCGTACATTTGTTCAAGCCATGGTCCGCGGACGAGGCCGTCGTTGTGCTCACCAGACAGTGAACCCTTGTACTTGAGGACGAGTTCGTCGACTTCTTTCATTGCAGGCAGTAGCTTGGCACGGTCGTTTGGATCTTCTAGCTTCATCAGTGGGATGATATGGAAGTTGCCGTCGCCCATGTGTCCAGCGATGGTAGCTAGGAGCTTGTACTTCTTGATGATGTCGCGGATTTGCGGCAAGAATTCAGGCAAGTATTCTGGGTTTACGATGAGGTCGTCGATAAATGGAGCGGTGTGCTTGTCTTTCACTTTGCTACGAAGCAGGCGGAAGCTGTTACGGCGCATGATCCAGAACTTTTCACTGGCGCCTTCGGTTGCGTCTTCTTCAAAGCCGTTAATTTCGTAGCGAGCCTTAAGTGGTGATAGTTCTTTGTGTAGGGCGTGGATCTTGCTGCGAACTTCAGCTTCGGTTTCACCATTGAACTCGACCATCAGGACAAGCTTCGGGAAACCACGTAGTAGTTGCAGACCGTCAGGGATCAGCGTGAACAGGAAGTGGATGAACTTCACTGGACCAAGCATCTTTAGGAAGCTCGGCATGAACTTCATCACCAACAAGAGTGTCTGGTCATCAAAACTCTCGAAGGTCGCTGGGTTATGCTTCAGAACAGTCGTAATCAGCTCGCCAAGTCCGTCGATGTCACGCATGAACAAAACAAGGAGGCCAGAGTGCTTAGGACGTGGCACAAGTTTGAATGTGCCTTCTGTTACGAAGCCAAGCGTTCCTTGCGCCCCGATAATCATCTGTGTCATATCAAAGATACCGGTTTCGCGGTCCCAGACCTGCCACAAGTTGTAGCCAGTCGAGTTCTTGCTGACGTTTGGCTTTGCGGCCTTAATGAGGTCGTAGTTCTTCTCGATCAGGTCGAAGAGGCCCTTATATACTTTACCTTCGAAATCGTCTTGGGCCATCTTAACGTCAAGTTCAGCCTTAGTAAGTGGTTTAACGACACGCTCGATACCGTCAGCGAAGACGAACTTTAGTTCAGGGACGTAGCGGTCAGTCTTGCCGAACTGCAATGACTTTTCACCACCAGAGTTGTTATTGATCATGCCACCAACAGATGCGAGGTCGCGGCTAGCAGGGTAGCTTGGGAGTAAGTAATCACCAGTCGCAACATCGAAGTCACGGAAGAAGACACCAGGTTGCGTCACGGCGATGTCGCCCTTCACAGAGATAATCTCGCGGAGATAGGCGTTGAAGTCAACAATAATAGAATCGTTGATCGCTGCACCTGACATGTCAGTTCCTGCGCTACGGGCAGTCAATGAAAGGTCGGGGTTCGCAGCTTTTTGATCCGCAACCAGCTTTACGGCCGTCTGCACATCAACACTACTTTTTGGTTTAATGACAAGTTTTGGCACCAGTTCAAACATTGACGCATCGTGTGAGTAAAATTCTAGTGCGTCAGGTGTGTCATCAAGATCACCACTAAAACCGCGAGCTAAAAGTTCTTTTTTAATTTCATCCATATGCATAAGAATAAGCGAGAGCACTACGGCTGTCAATGAACAGTGGTAAAAGCGTGAAAAGTATGCTATAATAGATGTATAACAATCAATGTTGGGAGATCGAAAACGATCGTTACTACCACAGAAAGGGTTAACACCTATGGCTAAAAAAGCTAATTTGCTTGAAGAAGCAGCAAAACTAGGCCTCGATGTTTCTGAAAAGAACACCGTTGCACAAATCGAAGCAGCAATCGTTGACGCGCAGAACCCTGCCGTTGCCGAAACTGTTGCCCCTGAAGAAACTTCTACAGAAGAAGTAAGTGAAGAGAAAACAGCTAAAGCTGGTAAGCGTAGCGCCAAAGCTCTTTCAGAAGCTGAAGCAAAAGCTGAAAAAGAAGCTCGCAAAGAAGCCGGTGATACATCATCTACTGACGGTGAAGAAGCAGTTATGCCAAAGGGTCCAAAGCCTGTTGCGCGTCCACTGATCGAACGCCGTGGCAAAAAGTACCAAGAAGCTGCGAAGCTTGTTGAAAAAGACAAGCTTTACACACTAGCTCAAGCCATCGAACTAGCATCAAAGACCAGCCCAAGCAAGTTTGACGCCTCTGTTGAGATCCACGTTCGCCTGAACGTCGACCCACGCCAAGCTGACCAAAACATCCGTACAACGGTGAGCCTTCCTAACGGAACTGGTAAGACTATCCGCGTTGCAGTCTTCGCACCAGAAGGTGACCACAAAGCCGCAACGGCTGCCGGTGCTGACACTGTTGGTGACGAGACATTCCTCGCGCAACTCGATAAAGAACAAATCGACTTCGATATCCTTATCGCAACACCACAGTACATGCCACGCCTCGGTAAGTACGCACGTCTGCTTGGTCCACGTGGCCTTATGCCTAACCCAAAGAGCGGATCAGTTGCCACTGACGTCGCTAAGGCAGTAAAAGAAGCGAAGACTGGTAAAGTTGAATACCGCGTCGACAAGCAAGCGATCGTTCACCTTGCAGTTGGTAAAGTAAGCTTCGGTGCTGACAAGCTCGCTGTAAACGCGAAGAGCTTCTTCGACAGCCTTATTAGCCAAAAGCCAACCAGCCTTAAGGGTGGTTTCGTAAAATCTATCAGCATTAGCACCACTCAAGGTCCTAGCATCAAGGTAGAGAACTTCGTTAACTAATAACGAACCTATACAAAAAACTCCGCTGTAATAGGCGGAGTTTTTTATTTGGCTGCGTCGTTACCGATTGACGAGTTCTGGATTAACTGCTGGATCAATCGTCGGCATCACAATTGTCTGTGGATCCAGTGGTGGCAAGATGAGGTCTTTTGTAACGTGCATCATACCTACGATATAATTACCGGTTTTCTTAATGAAGGTAATCCCGCGCGCCGGACTCACTGTGTCGTCAGTAAGGTTTTCGAGGCGCGCTTCAAGTTCGTTCGTTGTCGGCATAATTAGCTCATCACTGAATTCGTTGGCATTAATTTCAATGTCAGCAGGTGTTTTCAAGTACGGCGCTAGCTTACGGAGGACTTCAACTGATTCTTCGCGCATCAGGATATCTTTGATTGCAGTGAAGTTGTCACGATATACCTGGTTCTGGGCTTTTAAAGCAGCGGCAGACTCTGTTTTGACCTTCCCCTCAACATCGGCGATCAACTGTAGCGCAAAGGTACCGCGTTCAACTTCGGACATATCAGGTGTGACGCGCTCGACGTTTTCCATAAAGTTATCAGCAACAACTTGCTTTAACTCTTCCGTAGGCGCAACCGCAATTGATACAACGAGATCAGTAGCAAGCACACCGAGGAAATGTGTTTCTTCGGCGAAGACGGACGCTTCCTGACTTTCACGTAATTCAATAGCAGCCTGAACCTCAGGCGAGCGAACTAATTCTGGTGTGATATCCAGAGGGACATCACGGGGTATCGGAGCATTCGGCGGCGCAGGGTTACCCTGTAATTTAGGGTAACGTTCCTGCATCGCTTCGTGTGTCATAATGACGGCTCCTTGAACTTTATTTTGTCGAAATAAGTGCGTTTTTGTTTTGGTGATAACTGCGCTTGCCAACAGTATAGCATAGGCGCAATGCATATTTAAATATTTTTTGCAATTTTAACGTACAATAGTCGAAGGTGGGTAGAACATTCCGTTCATGCCCTTGTTCTTAGGAAACAAGATGACAAAGAAACGTCCGCCCTATGAGAAACTTCTTCAGAAGGTTCTCAAGAAGGGCAATGAAAAAGGCGACCGCACCGGCACCGGTACGGTCAGCCTTTTTGGTCAGCAGATCCGGTACGATCTGTCGAAGGGGTTTCCCTTGATCACGACCAAGCGAGTACCGATGAGCCTGATCGTCAGCGAACTGCTGTTCTTCCTGAAGGGAAGCAGCCTTCTCGCCGACCTTCTCGCCGACAACAATCACATCTGGTCCGAGTGGCCGTTCGTGAAGTACCTGGAGGCGACCGGGCAGAAAGTCCCGGCCGTCAACTCGGAGGAATGGGTCGCCGCACTCAAAGGCTACGAGGAACGCGTGATGACCGAACCCGATTTCGGCGCTCAGTACGGCGACCTTGGTCCGATCTACGGCGTGCAGTGGGTCGATTGGCCCACGCCCGATGGTGGAACGATCAACCAGGTTCGCAAGGTCGTCGAGACCATCAAGGTCAATCCAAATTCCCGTCGTCTCGTCGTGAGCGCCTGGAACCCGGCAGATCTGGAGAAGATGGTACTGGAACCGTGTCACATCCTGTTCCAGTTCTACGTCAACGATGGCAAGCTGTCCTGCCAGATGTACCAGCGTAGCGCTGACATGTTCCTGGGCGTGCCCTTCAACATCGCCAGCTACGCGCTTCTGACCCACATGGTTGCACAGCAGTGTGACCTGGAAGTCGGCGAGTTCATCTGGGTAGGCGGCGACACGCACATCTACAACAACCACGCCGAGCAGGTAAAACTGCAGCTGACACGCGAAGCACGTCTGTTGCCGGAACTCGTCATCAAGCGCAAGCCTGATTCGATCTTCGACTACACGATCGATGACTTCGCGCTCGACGGCTACGACCCGCACCCTGGCATCAAGGGCGCGGTGGCGGTATAAGAGCAGGGAAGTAACAATCCCACCTAATGCTCGATGAGTTGGCTTGATGAATCAGTAGATTCATCGCCGGCTCATCGAGCCAACTCAACCTTTTTACAAAACTGTCTAACCGTTTAGATGATTTCGTAAGTAGGTGTTAAATGAATAGCTAAATCGGTTCTTCTCGTCCTCGGGAAATGAATGGGATTCTGTTTTCGTCCATTCGTTCCTAGAAATATAAGGGAAGTATGCGTCGGCACCTGCAACGGTCGTATTGATCTCGGTCGAGTAAATGCGGTCGGCAGTATCAAGTGCCAGATTATAAATCTGGGCACCGCCAATCACGTGGATTTCATCAGATTCTGCCAGTTCGTAAGCCTCATCTAAAGATCGAGCAACCTGAAATCCTTTACCGGCAACTTCACCCAGTGACAAGACAATATTCTGCCGACCCGGAAGGGGGCGGAAGCGCTCTGGTAACGATTCGAAAGTTTTACGCCCCATAATTACCGCGTCGCCCATCGTAATATCTCGGAAGCGCTGCATGTCCGCAGGCAACTGGCCAGCCCAAGGGAGTTCGCCGCTTCGGCCTATTGCATGATTGCGATCGTATGCGACAACTATGTTTTTCATATGCTCTTATATTACCATCTACGTCCAATTAATGTTATGATATCAAAACATAGAGGTAACAGAGAGTCGACAGAGGAGTCCGCATGTCTGAATTTGCACCAACTGGGGTTTACAGTAACACTGAAATTATCGAGGCGATCGAGTCTGGGCACATCGTCCAGTATCCAAGCGCCCCTGAACTTATTAATGGCAGTAGTATTGACGTCCGGCTCGGCTATAATTTCTATGTCACTGATCAGTCGACCCAAACAAAAGGTCTTTACAACCCTTATGACGAGGAAGATGTGAAGCGTTACTTCGGTGAACCGCTTGTCGCAAAGCCATTACGCGAACATGACTTCATTCGCAAGAAACTCAGCCTTCAAAGCCTGAAAGGCATAGACCCAGAACACCCGCTCATCATCCTTCGTCCTGGTGAACGAATCCTAGGTCACACCCACGAATTTATTGGCATTAAAGCACCTGGCACAACGAGCATGCAAGCAAAAAGCTCAACTGGTCGTAACGGCATTACTGTCTGTAAAGATGCTGGCTGGGGCGATCCTGGCTACATAAGCCGCTGGACTATGGAGATTCAAAACGAGAATGAAGATGAGTACGTCCCACTGCCTGTCGGCATTCCAATTGCACAGCTTGTCTTCTTCCACACCGGCGCTGTTAATGGTGACTACAGCACTTTAAGCGGTAATTACCAAACTTCAACCGACTTGAATGAACTGGTCAAAAACTGGAGCCCCGAGCAAATGTTGCCAAAAACATTCCGTCGCCCAATTGAAATTGATCGTTTTCCAATCGATGTCCAAGGCTTACCCGAAGGAATAAAGTAACGTGGCCGAACAACTTGGCCGTTACGTAGGTTTTGAAGGTATCGATGGCTCTGGTAAATCAAAGCAAATAGAGTTGACGAAAGAATTCGCAAACGAAGTAGGCGTTAACACTCTTTTCATCCATGAACCTGGCGCAACGGAACTTGGTGTTGATATTCGCAACTCTCTTCTGCACAACAGAAATTTAAAACTTAGCGCAATGGCTGAGTTTGCACTTTTTACCGCAGATCGAATTCATACAACAGACACACTTATTATGCCTGCCCTTGATAAAGACATGCTGGTTGTCACCGATCGGCGAATCGAATCTGCGGTCTATCAGGAGGCTGGTGGAGGATTGACCTTACAGCAGATGATGGCACTTTCCGCACAGCTTTTACCTGAACGCTATATGAGCCCAGACGCGCTCCTTGTGTTCTCAGTCAGTCCCGAAGAGCGACTGCGACGACTACAAGGTAGGTTCGCAAAAGTTGCAGCTGATAAAATGGAAGATCGTGAAATACAATTCTATACAGATGTCCAGGCGGGCTATGCACGACTTGAATCACTTCCTTACGCACATATGATTGATGGCGAACGTAGACCTGAAGAGATCTTTGAAGAAATTAAACCACTGGTGTTCGGGAAATATTTACCACCCGACACTTACAAAACGACGATCGTCTAGCTAACGACGTTACTTTTTCTTGTTCGAACCATTTACAAGAACGATGCCGCCCATGCTGCGGATATAATCTTCTCGTGCTTTCTTGATGATATCTGGTGTACTGAGTGATTCTTGCGCTGCGTGCTTTTCTTTAATAAGTGCACTAACTTCAGGATCGTGTTCAAAAATAGTAGTCGACATCGGCAAAATTGTTTCGAAATCATTTGCTTCAAGATACTTTTTTACTTCAGCGTCCAGACCAAAGCTCTTCATTGCCTGTACCCAACTACTTGGTTGTCCTAGTGCATCTTCAGGCTCACCTCGAACTTCGACAGATTTCAGATTCTTGATAAGCTCATGGTCGAGGCGCGTTTGGTTATTGAGAACAACGATAAAAGACGAGCGCTCTTTTACTTCAGTTGTCCCGATTGTCGCCAGGTGACGCACACGTGTCATTGTGAGTCCAAACGTCAGGTGATTTGAGCGCGTAATAGAGTTGTCGGCTGCAATAATTGAGTATTCTTCCGTAGGAGTATCAAATACGACACCACCGAGCGCTTCAACACCCTGCAATGCTTCAGCTCGCATAGGTTCGATATGCTCTAGGCGGTAGCCGTACATATGCGTCAACTTCGCCAGTTCAGCCGATGCCATCATGCGGTGCTCACGAATACTGCGAATTTCATCCGGTTTTGCGCGACCTTGTAGCATTCGCTCTTGCGCATGCCATACATCGTAGCGATCATCGCCGGTTACAGCAGCAAAAAGCTCATCGTCCGATAGGGCTATATTGTGATAGCTCTGAGCATTCTTAGTTTTACGATTTGCTTCGCGCGAAAAGTAAATAAGGCTCACGTAATCTTCAAGTTGCGGCGTCAGATATGGGTACGAACCACCTTTTAGCATCTCGAAAGTCATCGCTTCAACTGCGCGTTGGTGAGTAGATACTTCGGATACATGTTCTGAAATAGGTGTTGCTTCCCACGGGCGATAATCCTCGCTCCTTGAATCGCTTGGCTCGTCGAAAAGACCTTCTTCGGGTATCCAGAATTTTTCATTCAATACTTCAAACTTTTCCGCATTGGACATAATAACTATATTATATCATACTTTAAGCATAAAGTCTATAAATTTATGTATGTGAAAAGAGCCTCGACCGGTGTGGTCAAGGCTCGTGATGAAGGGGGGAGTGGCGACCGTTTTTGGCCGGCGGCCGCCACTCGACCTAGTCAGACATGGAGCTTAATCGTCTTCGCTTTCATCGTCGGAACGACTGAAACCCGATTTGCTGCCGGTAATACCGGTGAAACTGGGCTGCGAGCGATCTCCATTGATCTGAGAAAGTTTATCTCCAAATGTCATACATGTTCCCTTCGTTCGTCATATCCATACGGAATGACAGTATCTTATTATACACCACTTTCAATCATCAACCCTTTGAGACCGTTGACTTATCTACACTAGTGACGTATAATTCACCGTAGACAAACCAAAGACAGTAGCAGTCGACCTCCGGGGACACTTAATTCGCTACCGAGGAACTGTAAATAAACATACATTTCATGAGTCTTTGGCGATGCGAGGTCCAAAGACTTTTTGTTTTTTCACCTCATTGCCATTGCCTGTCTAGATTGATTAACAATTTGGCCGAATAAAACTAATGTAACCTCTCTAAGGAGACTTTGATTTATGGCGATTTCACGCGATAAAAAGAATACATTGGTTGCTGATATGAGCGAGCTGCTTGCTTCAGCTAAGACAACTGTATTTGCAAAATACGATGGTCTTACTGTTGCCGACGTCCAGAAGCTCCGTGCGCAAGCACGCGAAGCTGGCGTTGTGATCAAGGTGATTAAAAACCGCCTCGTTCGCGTAGCTTTAGCTGACGTTGAAACTTACAAGAACACTGACACTACACCACTTACCGGACAACTTATCTACGCAATCAGCGCAGATGACGAAGTTGCACCAGCGAAGATCCTGCACGCGTTTGCAAAAACGAATCCAGCCCTCGCTATTGCCGGTGGGTTTTCTGGTGAAGGTCTTCTTTTAAGCGCCGACGAAGTGAACGCACTTGCAAGCCTACCTAGTAAGAATCAACTTATTGGCGAAGTTATTGCAATGCTTCTTTCACCGGTTAATGACATCACGAACGCATTGTCGGGTAACCTACACGCGCTTCTTGATGGCGTTGAAGCCAAAGCAACCAGTTAATTTTTAACTACACAATAATTTTTGAATACAATAAAGAATAAAGGAGTCATATTATGGCTGATCTAAAGAAATTTGCAGAAACCCTCGTTGGTTTAACTGTACTTGAAGTAAACGAACTCAAGACTATCTTGAAAGACGAATACAACATCGAACCAGCTGCTGCTGCCGCTGTTGTTGCTGGTCCTGCTGCTGAAGCTGGTCCTGCTGAAGACGCAAAGAGCGACTTCGACATCATCCTTAAGGATGCTGGTGCGCAAAAAGTTGCTGTTATTAAGGCTGTTAAAGACATCACTGGTCTTGGTCTTGGTGAAGCAAAAGCTTTGGTTGACGGTGTTCCATCAACAATCAAAGAAAAAGCTCCAAAAGAAGAAGCTGAAGCTGCTAAAAAGCAACTTGAAGAAGCTGGCGCAACCGTCGAGCTTAGCTAATCATCCATTCGGCCATATTGAAAATCCTTTTATACCGTTCTCGAAAGAGAGCGGTATTTTAGTTGGTTAACCTTTCCTCAGGCAAAATATACAACAATTCTGCAGTCACTACTGGTAAACGTGTGGAAAAGAATTTTTTCGATTACTTTTCTAGCGCATAGTGCTACGCTTAAGACACTACGAATGAACGAGGAGACCGCATGGACAGGCAAAAAAGAAGTGAAATTCTAGACGTAAAGAAAGAAAGTTTAACTGAACAACTCGACGCACATGTCAGCACGCTCGAGCGACTGGACGCCACAACAAGTTTTGACTTCGACATCGCGACCGACCTTAACCCGAAGCTTATCGACAACCTGACCAAAGAGGGCGTTGAAGCACTCAAGCTCTGGCAATCAATCTATGAGGGTCTTGAAACTAACCCAAAGTATACCGTCTTTAGGCGCTACGAGATTGACTTCAAACCAGGCTGCCACGGCTTCGGAAAAAAAGCAGAATACGATATTTCAGATGCATGGGTACGTATCTATAAAGATCTCGATCAAAGTGCGTTTGAATTTACGCGTAACGAAGATGGCGCGGCGCAAGTATTTATTAATCATCCTTCAACAATCCTTAGGACACTTGATAGGAAAAGTATGGATATGGAACAAGATGATGAGAAAGTACTATTTCTCGGCTCACCATCCACTGAAGCACCTCGTCAGCCAGGCGCAAAAGAATACCAGAACACGCCAGTTGTGCTTTTCTTCCCAGACCTACCCGAGCTCATGATCAATACAGGAAAGATCACCCGAAGTATTTCTATGGGGCAATATCTCCCTATTCGTTTCGATGAATACACAAAATTCGAAAAGAGTACCGATCCACGTTTTGCACCAACAGAATAAGACCTCGACATATCATAAGCGGTATACATGATTATTGACATATTTGCCATAGATTGATATAAGTGAGGTATACAAATTCAAAAATACACAGATAAAGGAATTGCGAGTACCCATGTCTGAACTACCAGAGAAACAAGTAAAGCGACTACACGCTTTAATCCAAGAGGCAGAGACCAACCTAGCGGCAGCGAAAGAGCTGCTAATTAGCATTATTGGCGATGATGGGACCGTCATCACTCCACGATCAGGCACCAACGAAGAAGTTGGCGGCAAAGTTGTTGAAGGTATCTTCGACGGACAGAAAATGGCCGGACCTGACGGAAAAGAATACCCAGTTCCAGCGAACTACGCCAGCAAGTCAAAACTAGTTGAAGGTGACATTCTAAAACTTACGATTGCTGACGATGGAAGCTTCATCTACAAACAAATTGGTCCAATCGAACGCATCCAGATCATCGGTACACTTGTACAGCATGATGGCGCGTACTACGTCGAGGCAAATGGCCGCGAATACCGCATCCTCCTTGCAAGCGTCACGTACTTCCGCATTAACGTCGGTGACCAAGTCACGATTATTGTTCCTGCTGACAACACAGAAGCCGTTTGGGCTGCTGTCGAAGCTGCGCTATAATCCTACCCCTGTAGGTACATTGACTTTATGCCATAAAATGCTATAGTTAGCGTGTTCTGTTTCAATTCACCGATCCGAAAGGACACCATGAAGACCGTTTATCCCGATTTGAGGGAAATACTCTCTGACAACGCCAGCATGCGTTTCATGCTGAAGCGGAGGCGCATCAGCACAGTTGTCGAACTACAGCTTTTCACGCATCGCATGATCGAGATGGAGTCCGGCCTCGGCCTGCACGTCGCACGGTACATCAACAGTGCGCTCCAGCAGCATGGTCTATCGCTACGTCCACTCTCCGAGTCGATCATCGACACAGTCGTTGGCACCTACGGATCCGTCTACCAAGCACCTGTCGAGGTTCTGAACTTCAAGGTGGCTGGCGGTGACACGCAGTATCGACACATCAGAAGCCTCGACGACGTCGTCGGCCAAGAGACCGTCGAAGACACCGTGCTGCGCATCCGACGATCACGCCAGCACTCCATCGAGTTCGACGCGATCATCGAGCGCCTGCTCGAGTGGGGCATCAAGGTGTAGTGAATACCCGCAACAGGACAGCCGATTCGCCCATGCGTGAATCGGCAAAGTCCCCGAATACATATAGCTATGTGTCGTCGGGGATTTTTTGTTGCCTAAAATATTCACAAGCAGTATAGTAAATAACATCACGAGGGTGAAAACAAACAGGGTGGAAAAAGGGGAGTACGATGTCCAAACTTAACTTTAAGTATGGTGCAATGAACAGTGGTAAAAGCGATACGCTTATTAAAACTGCACATAACTACACCGAGCGTGGTCATGATGTCATCACGATTAAATCAAGCATTGATTCTAAAGGCGGGGGTGATATCGTTGCCCGTGCTGGTGGTCGAGTCGCTGTGAATATTCTCGCATTACCCGAAATGGACATACGCGAAGAAATACATACATTCGTTGCTCGTGAAGCGCTCAAAAGCCTACAATGTATTTTGGTTGACGAGGCCCAGTTCTTAACAAGTCCGCAGATTGATCAACTTTTTGATGTCGCAAAGGTTGATGACATATCGGTTATTGCCTACGGACTACGTACAGACTTTCGAAGTTCACTGTTTCCAGGAAGCCAGCGCCTCCTTGAACTAGCGGATAATATCGAAAAACTTCCAACTATGTGCCGCTGTGAAAACCAAGCCGAATTTAACACCCGCAAAGTTGGCGACGTGTATGTATTTGATGGCGGACAAGTTGCAATCGATGGCGAAGAGGTGACGTATGATTCACTATGCGGTACGTGCTACCTGACAGAAAAAGCAAAGGCCGAAGCGGCCTAAAACACAACATTCAACGTCATTAAAAAGCGTATACTAGAAAAAGCAAATAGGGGGAAACAAACAGTGTCACAGGCGTTATACCGTAAATATCGAAGCAAGTCACTCGACGAAATCGTCGGGCAGCGTCATATTACCGATATTTTACTACGGGCTATTAAGGCTGACCGCATTTCACACGCCTACCTACTGACCGGACCTCGTGGTGTCGGGAAGACCTCTGTCGCCCGTATCATGGCACACGAAATTAATGAGTTGCCCTACAGCGACGACTCAACCCACCTTGATATCATCGAAATTGACGCCGCGAGTAATAACGGTGTCGAAGACGTTCGCGACCTACGCGAAAAAGTCCAGATCGCACCCGTCTCTGCCAAAAAGAAAGTCTACATCATCGACGAGGTGCACATGCTTTCGAAGGCTGCGTTTAATGCGCTCCTTAAAACTCTCGAAGAACCACCTGCGCATATCGTCTTTATTCTCGCGACAACAGATGTCGACAAGCTACCCGCAACTATTATCAGCCGCACCCAACGGTTTGGCTTCCGCGCTATTAACGAAGCGGACACACTGACACACCTTCGTTTCATCGCAACCGAAGAAAAGATCAAGATCGATGATGAATCACTGAAACTCATCGCACAGCGTGGCGACGGCAGCTTCCGCGACAGCATTAGTTTGCTTGATCAACTTGCCAGCCTCGCTGACAACAAAGAAGGTATCACCTCGGCATTAGTCGGCACTACGCTTGGGCTTGCCCCTGTCACTGTCGTTCAAGACCTCATTAAAGCCGTCGAAGCTCACGACGTTACTGCAGTTGCGACACTCCTTGAACAAACTGTCGCAGACGGCATTAGCTCTGTTACGTTAACCCAGCAGCTGACACACGATTTACGCACCAGCGTTGTGAACAAACCACAACTCTTACCACTCCTCGACAACCTGCTTGATGTCGCCCGCAGTAGCCAGCCGCAGCTAAAACTATTAGCTACCCTCGGTAGCTTTGCGTATGAACAGAAACATCCGAAATCCGCCGCTTTAGCAGCACCGGTCTTAGAAGTCACCGCAACAATTAAAGAACTGTCCAAACAGGCAACGAAGGCCAAGCCAGTGATGCCCGTGATCACAGTTCCTGAGGTTCAAGCAGTAGAAGCAGGGTCAGACTCTTCTCTAGAAGGGGATGTCCCGACCACGGCGAGCCAAGCGCCACAGGCTGCACAAAGTGCACCTGTAGAGCGGCCCCTTGAGAAGGATACGTCTGTCATCATCGATGCTTTAGAAGTTGCGGCCAAAACCTTGGGTGAAGCAAAAGACTTTGATTGGAAAACATTAGTAGAATACACAAGAAAAAACTACGTCGCCCTCTTCAGTGTCCTCAGCAAATGTGCCCACGAACTTAACGGCAATGAACTGACACTCTACACAAATTCCGCCTTCTACAAAAAGAAGCTCGATGATATCAAATACAGCACACACCTCGATGAATCTTTAAAAGCCTTAGGTGTTTTTGAAGTCGTTGTGAACACAATTCCAACCGCTGCGCCACCAAAGGATAGCCAGGCTGCGGCCGTTGCTGCTATTATGGGCGGAGGAGAAGAGGTCGCGGTCTAAGTAACACCGCGCCTTACGTGAGAGTATGGCGACAAAAGACGTCCCCGCAGGGAAAATTCCACCTCAAAATCTTGATGCCGAGATGAGCTTGCTCGGTGCTGTTCTTATTGATGAAGAAACACTGGCCGATATATCGGAACACGTTAAGCCCCACGATTTCTACGACAAGCGCCACGGCCTCGTCTATGAAGCCATGATGCGTTTATACGAACGACATAAACCAGTCGACCTTTTGACACTTACTGAAGAATTAAAGAAAAAGAATGACATCGAAACGATCGGTGGTTCTGCGTATCTGACTGAACTAACCAACTATGTTCCAACTGCTGCACACGCCGAAGCGTATGCTGAACTGGTTTCACAGAAAGCGATTCGTCGTCGCCTGATTAAAGCCAGTGCCGAGATCTCGGAAATGGGTTTTGACGAAGAGACATCTACCGATGAATTACTTGAACAAGCCGAAGCGCAATTATTTGCCGTCAGTGACGCGTCTCTCAAACAAGACCTCGTTAGCATCGAAACTATTTTGACTGATAGCTTCGATCGCATGGAAGAACTGCACCGAAACAAAGGCCAGCTTCGTGGTGTTCGTACCGGTTGGCGCGACCTCGATAACATGACCGCTGGTCTGCAGCGCAGTGACCTTATCATCCTCGCCGCCCGTCCAGCCATGGGTAAGACCACGCTGGTGACAAACCTGGCCTATAATGTGGCGACAGTTGCGAAACAGTCCGTTCTGTTCTTTAGCCTCGAGATGAGTAAAGAGCAACTCGTTGACCGTATGTTGGCCGACGCATCAGGTGTTGACGCCTGGAACATTCGTACCGGTAACTTGTCTGATGATGATTTCGGAAAACTCTCTGATGCAATGGGCGAAATGGCGGAAGCGCCAATCTTTATCGACGACACACCTGGTGTCAGCGTGCTTGAAATGCGCACCAAAGCGCGTCGCGCTGCGCACGAACAACCTTTGGGACTGATCATCATTGACTACCTGCAGCTTATGCAGGGAAGTGGCAAAAACGACGGCAACCGTGTCCAAGAGGTGAGTGAGATCTCACGTGGCCTGAAGCTGATCGCGCGTGAGCTGAACGTCCCCGTCATCGCACTAAGTCAGTTGTCACGTTCAGTTGAAACCCGTAGCCCACAAATTCCACAGCTCTCCGACCTGCGTGAGTCTGGATCGATCGAGCAAGACGCCGACATCGTCATGTTCATCTACCGCGAAGCATATTACAATCCGGAAACCGAACGTGAAAATATTACCGACCTGATTATTGCGAAACACCGTAACGGTCCTACTGGTAAAGTCGAGCTCTTCTTCCACCCAGAACGCCTAAGGTTCATGTCCTTAGACCGCAAGCACGATAGTTAATGGTATAATCAAAGTACCTTATGGCAGCTGCGAAAGACTTTACCAACTTCCTTATATACCGATGGCGCTATGTCCTCGGATATGGCCTCATTGGGCTGCTACTTGCAGGCCTTTTGGTTTTTGCCGGCCTCTATGTTCCGGGTGGTATTTCACCTGAAGAAATGCGCGCAACGGTCATTAGTGACTCGATCAGCATCACAGATCCAAAGACATTCGCCATTGCTAATGCGCCGTACTACAGCTTGCAGGCTGTTATATTCCATTTCTTCGGTGTCTATGACTTTACGATTAAACTGCCTTCACTTATCCTTGCCCTTTTCTCGGCGGTAGGGCTTATATTCCTTCTCCGGCGCTGGTTTAAACCAAACATCGCCGTCCTTGCATCGTTGATTGCAATTAGCACTGGCCAATTCCTGTTCATTGCCCAAAACGGTGTCCCGGGTATTATGTACGCCTTTTGGCCGATCTTCCTTCTGCTCCTTGGTACACAGGTAACGCGGGCGAAAAAGCACCGCCTACTGTGGAAACTCCTCTTCGCTGCGTTCGCCGCCGCCAGCCTTTACACGCCACTAAGTATTTATCCTTTGATTGCAGTTGGGCTTGCAATTGTACTTCACCCACACCTACGTGCAATCGTCCGCCGTCTTTCAGTTAAAAAAGTTATCGCCAGTTTCGTTGTTGCAGCAGCTGTCATTACGCCACTAGTCCAAGCAATTATACTCAAGCCACTGCTTGGTCTTACACTCCTTGGCCTTCCAACCGGCCCTAACTGGCCCCCTAATATTGCAGCAAACTTTGATACGCTCCTTCGTCAGTTCTTCTTATTCTGGGAACCGAGTACTACGACGCTGATGACACCGGTCTTTGGACTAGGTTCAGTACTGCTCATTGGTCTTGGTCTCTACCGCATCATCAAAACCCGCGAGACTACTCGTAGCTACCTGATCATCATCTGGGTTATATGTTTGACACCAGTCATCCTCATCAACCCGAAGTTCACGAGCGTCCTGTTTGTCCCAGCCGTCCTACTGCTGGCTGCTGGGCTCACCACACTTATTTCGTACTGGTACCGCCTTTTCCCATTGAACCCGTACGCACGTATCGCAGGGCTCATCCCACTGATTGTGCTGGTTGTAACACTTATTGGATCGGGCCTCGACCGCTACCTATACGGCTATCACTACGATCCAAATACCGCAATTAACTTCTCGCGAGACCTAACGCTGCTACCGAAGCAGACAACCAACTTGGTTGTCGCACCGAATGAACTCGCGTTCTATGAAGTCGTCGCCAAACACCGTCCGGATTTGAAGGTATCAACCACCGCATCTGGCGATACACTCACTGCAACTCGAGAAGCTCGTCCAAGTGTTGACGCATCGTATGAAATCGATCAGATTATCACGACGACCTACAGCAAAAACAGTGATCGTCTGTACATCTATAAAAAGACTGATGAGTAACGTATAATTAATAAGTAATTAAGAGACGGAGAGTACAATGGCTTTTGACCAAATGAAAATGCTGAACAAGCTACGTAAAGCGCAGAGCGACCTGAAAAAAGAAATCATCGAAGTTGAAGCAGGTGATGGCGCAGTTGTCGTCCAAATCACTGGTGAACTAAAAATGAAGAAGATCACGATCGATCCTAAGATGATCGACCTCGATGACATCGCAGAACTTGAACACTGGATCGAAATCGCGACACGTGACGGACTTGCGAAAGCCCAAGAAGTCGCCGCTGAAAAAATGAAGCCACTCATGGGTGGACTTGGCAACCTCGGACTGTAATTCTTTATGGCTCGCTTGCTGCCTGCAGCACTGGAAAAACTGATTGATGAACTCGGCCGCCTGCCGGGCGTTGGTTCACGTACCGCTGAGCGTTACGCGTATTATTTGCTTCGTGCTGACCAACACATCAATCAGTCCCTTTCTATGGCCATCCACGACGTTCATGCGCTCGTAAAGACCTGTCCGGTCACATTTGCCCTCATTGATGCAGACGAAGAAGTCTCGGCGCTTTATAGCGATCCTGATCGTGACAAGAAACTCATCGCTGTGGTTGAAGAACCGCTCGATATTGTCGCCCTAGAACGTACTGGTCAATTCAAAGGTACCTACCACGTACTCGGTGGAGCTATTAGCCCTATCGATGGCATTGGCCCTGAACAACTTCACATCCCCGAACTCCTTGAACGCCTTAAGACCGACGAAGTTGCTGAAATTATTATTGCCACCAATGCTAGCGTCGAAGGGGAGTCTACTGCCTTATTCCTCCAACGCCACGTCATTGACGCAGGCATCGACGTCAAGATGAGCCGCCTCGCACGTGGCATCCCTGTAGGTGTCGACCTCGAATACGCCGATCAGATCACATTGACACACGCCCTTGAAGGTCGCCGTTCTTTCTAGCCGACCCCTGGAGTACCTATTGACTTTATAGTGTATTTTTGGTATAATATATTCAAGTCTTTCCACCGACAAGAAAGTTGAGACTCAGATGTTCTTTACCATCAATGACACGAAAGTGTACGCGTTTACCAAGCCCTCGCTGTTCGCACGTTTGTTCATTCTGCGGACGAAGGTGATCACCACAGCGAATGTTCTTTCGAGACTCTTACGATCGCTCGCATACATGGTCTTCGCCTACATGGTTGGAGCCAGCATATTCGGCGCCGTATCTGACGAGATAAATACTATCGATCAGGTCTTCGTCTTGTGTGCGCTCGGCACGCTTGCGTTCTTCTGTTCGATCGCGTTCATGAAGGCGCATCAATTTCTAAAATATCAACGCGAGGAAATAGTAAACGGGTTCCGTCGTCACACTTACGTCATCGCAACAAACATGAGTTTCGAGGTGATGATTACCGATATGCCTGAATCGCTGAAGCCTTCCAAGGAAGTGTTACATGCGCTTTTGGCAAACCTCCAAATACATGTGTGCGATGCGAAAATTCGATTGCATAGGTTCGACGACCGGGTAGACATGCTCAAGTTGTATCGCCAGAAGCAGACCATGCTGTGGCTGATCCAAGGGATGTATCTACAGCAGGATCTAGGGACGTCCGAGATCCTGGATTATTTCCAGTCTCAGCACAAGGCACTGAACGCAGAAACGATGGAACAAGCAACCGGCACGATAGAGTGGCTCGATGAGAAGCGGCACCAGCTGTCGACGTTCATCAAGTTGACACCAGCTCCTACTTCGTAACTCCTTTCGTCGGTGAAGACAGGGACGTTCCCGCACTGAACTTCGGTTCTGCTGCGGGGGCGTCCCTTTTCATTTTCTGAACATAAGCACTATTGACATTTTGACTAATATTTGCTATAATATATGCACGTCTCCCCTACAGAAAGTGAGATAGCTATGTCCTTTCCATCTAAAAACACTGCATTGCAACTCAGCGACATCGAGCTGAAGGCCTGGCAACAGACCGCCCGTTTCGTATTCATCCTCAGCATCATCATGATGATCGTGGGTGGAATCGCCTTCATCAGCGGGCTCGGCATGATCCTCATCGGCATGTATGCCGACGGATCCGAAGGGCTGATGGAAACAGTCGGCGCTGTGATTTTTGCTCTCGGCCTCATCATCTGTATCGCCGGCTACAACGGCTGGACAATGGACAAAGAGGTGGACGACTTTTTTTAGTCACCGACGAGCAGTTAGTAGGAAGAGGCAGGGACGTCCCAGTGAAGAACTTCGGTTCTGACACGGGGGCGTCCCTCTTCATTTTCTGCTACAATAAGGACTAATGTTTGAACAATCTAAAACCCTTATCGAAGCGGCCAAGAAAATTATTATTATCCAGGCCGAAAACCCTGACGGCGATAGCCTGGGAAGTTCGCTTGCGCTAGAAGAAATCTTGTCTAATTTAGGTAAAGAAGTCGTCCTGTATTGTCCTGTCGATATCCCTAAATACATGCACTACATTAACGGCTGGGACCGCGTTGTCAGTGACTTCGATCCGAAAGCAGACCTCGCGATTATCGTCGACACAACTGCCGATGTCCTACTGACAAAAGTCCTTGAGACACCCGGCGTCCGCCACTACCTAGAAAGCCATCCGGTTATCGTGATCGACCACCACATCCAATCTGAAGGTAGCCTCAGTTTTGAACACACAATCTTGGAACGCGAAGCGGTTGCAACCAGTGAAATCATTTACGAACTAGCTGAAAAAAGTGGTTGGGCGATGACCCACCAAGCAGCTGAAAACATGATGGTTGCCATTATGAGCGATAGTCTTGGTTTGACGACACAAAACGTGACTGCCGATACCTACTTGACTGTGAGCAAGCTTGCAGCTCTGGGTGCAAAGCAAAGCGACATCGAAGCGCGTCGTCGCGAATACATGAAGAAATCACCAGAAATCCTCGCATACAAAGGCCGCCTTATTGAACGTATCGAGTACTTTCTGGATGGTAAATTGGCTGTCGTACACATTCCATGGACCGAGATTCAAGAGTTTAGCGATCAGTACAACCCAAGCGTGCTTGTCCTTGATGAAATGCGCCTTGTTATCGGTGTCGAGATCGGCATCGCAATCAAAACCTACCCAGACGGTAAACTGACAGGAAAACTACGCGCGAATATTCCTATCGCCGAGCAAGTCGCTGGCTTCTTTGGTGGTGGCGGCCACGCCTACGCATCAGGCTTCCGCGTTTACGAAGAGTATGACAAAATAATCTCAGAATTAGTAACTGCAACAGATAAGGCATTAATCGACTATGAGTCTTCAGTTTCATAACCAACTCTCTAAGACCGTTGAACCATTTACACCGCAAGTAGCGGGTAAGGTAAGTCTTTATACTTGTGGTCCAACCGTCTATAACTACCTGCACGTCGGCAACTGGACTGCCTACATTTATTGGGATACATTAGTACGCGTCTTGCAGGCGAATAATCTAGATGTCGATCGTGTCATGAACATTACCGACGTTGGCCACCTTGTCAGCGATGCAGATGATGGTGAAGACAAACTCGAAAAAGGTGCGAAGCGTGAAGGCAAAACTGCCTGGGAAGTCGCTGCATTCTACACTGAAGATTTCCTTCGTGGCATGGGACGACTCAACCTCATTGCACCAACTCACATTACAAAAGCCACTAACTTTATCGAAGAGCAACTGGCGCTTGTCCGCGCGCTAAAAGATAAAGGATTTACTTACGAGATTAACGATGGCATTTACTTTGATACAGCTAAATTCCCAAGTTACGGCGACTTTGCTGGCCTTGACCTCGATGCACAAAAAGCTGGTGCCCGTGTCGAATTCAATCCCGAAAAACGTAACCCGAGTGACTTTGCACTCTGGAAGTTTACACCCGCGGGCGAAACACGTGACATGGAATGGGAAACGCCTAGCGACCTCATCCAAGCAGGTGAGGAGCGCCTTGGCTTCCCAGGCTGGCACCTCGAATGTTCTGCGATGGCAATGAGTTTGCTTGGTAACACGCTCGACCTTCACACTGGCGGCATCGACCATATTCCCGTGCACCACACGAATGAAATCGCACAGTCAGAAGCGGCGACCGGCGTCCAATTTGCACGTACCTGGCTGCACAATAATCACTTGAAGGTGAATGGCACAAAGATCAGTAAGTCACTTGATAATGGCTTTACACTCGATGACCTTGAAGAGAAGGGTTACACACCGCTCGACTTCCGTATGTTCGTCCTGCAAAGTCATTACCGCAGCGAAGGCAACTTCACGTTCGAAAACCTTGATGCTGCCAAGAATCGTTTAAAAAACTGGCGCAACGTTGCGGCACTGCGACATCAGTCACACGACCGCCTACGCGACGATGATGAGAAGTCGACAGACGAAGACTCAGTTTCACTGTACGCAAGCTCACAGGCAATCGTAGAAGCACTGTCTGATGATCTTGATACGCCGAGTGCATTCGCAATCATTGACGAAGCATTTAGTCGCCTGCAAAGCCACAAGCTGGAAGACATTCACCAGCACGCACTAACCAGCCTCCTCGAAACAATTGACGAGACCCTCGGCCTCCAACTTATTGCTTCGACGAAAGATATCGACGATGACGTCAAACGCCTCATCATTGAACGTGAGCGTGCTCGCGAAAACAAAGACTGGGCAGCTTCTGATCAGCTTCGTACTGACATTGAGAAGAGCGGCATCACTGTTCGTGACACCGCTCATGGATCGATCTGGGAATATAACTAGGCGTTGTCTTTTAAGACTTTTGCTTTGACCGCTTCTGCACCGAGGCGGTCTTCTTTTTGGTGTTTCAAATATTCGTCAATGAGAACACGAACTGATCCAGCGATAGGGATAGCGATAATACCCCCAACCACACCGAACATGTATAGGCCAATCGTTACGGAACCAAGCACCGCAAGGGCAGAGAGTTCGATCTTCTTTGCTTGGATGTGTGGTGAGATGAAGTTGTTTTCAATCTGTTGGTAGGCAATGAAGTATATACCGTAAATGAGCGCCGAGATAGGTGCGTTGAAGAACAGTAGGATCGCAATAATCACACCACCGATAGTGGCACCAAACATTGGAATCAGTGAAAGGACAAAGGTGATCGCAGCGGCAGGGAAGGCGAGAGCGGCTGGAATTTCTGGGAAGATAAAGCTCAAGATCCACACAACGAGTCCAGCAGCGGTTGCACCAATTGCTGAAACTGTCAGCTGTCCTGTCACGTAGCCATTCACGACACCGTACATACGACTAACGACACGTTGGTGTAATGACATCTTACGCTTATCGCTGTAGAGCCCCCAAAGACGCTTCATCCAGGTCGGACCTTCGATCAGCATCAAGAACGTCAGTACAAGGACAAGGATTAGTGCAGTAAAGAAGGTAAAGAATGAACCGACACCGGCGACAACTGTCTGCCCAACGTTACCAGCCCAGCTTGAGGTGTTTTCTTTAATAGAATTCACGGCTTGATCAACTTGTGGCTGCAAGTTGTACTTGGTAATCAGCTCGTTCACACCGCTATATTGAGTACCAATTGAATCTACGAGCGTTGGGACACTTTGGATAAACTTGGCAGTTTGTTGAATAATCGGTGGAACAACGAGTGTGACAATCGCACCAAGTAGTACGACAACCAGTACATATGATATCGCCGTTGCACCGACGCGGCTCTTGCCAGGGAGGAATTTACTGATTCTTGAAACCGGTGAGTTTAGGGCGATCGCCAAGAAGAACGACACACCAAGAATAATAAGTGCGACACGGGCGTTATATAGTGCCAAGATCGCAAGACCGAACCCAATCACTACGAGCCAAAATCGAACGAATGTCTGTGTTTCAATATCTATACGTGTTTTCATGTGACGTATTATACACAGTTTACATCTACAGAGATAGCGCCTCGACAAAGTGCTTACGCATACAGTATAGTGAGTGGCAGTATGGAAGACTTACTGCATGGGCTGAAGGCACTTTTCAAAGGTGCTATTTTAACGGAAAAAGCCGACCGACTTGAATACAGCCATGACGCCAGTATTTATGAGCTCGTCCCGAAAGCCGTCTTAGAACCAACCGACAGTAAAGATATCCAAAACCTCGTCCAGTTCGTGAACGAACATAAACACGCATATCCAACCTTAGCAATTACACCACGGAGCGCAGGCACCGACATGTCTGGTGCTGCAATTGGTGGATCACTGCTAATCAGCATGACCAAGCACTTTTCGAAGATCGAAGGACTAAAAGGAAATCTCCTCCACACTCAACCCGGTGTATTTATGCATGATATCGATCCACTCCTTGATGCACACGGGTTAATGATCGGATCCGTGCCAGCCAGCCGCGCGATCAACACGATTGGAGGCATGGTTGGAAATAATTCCGGTGGTGAGCAATCGCTTCGCTATGGCAATACCGAACGCTGGGTGCGTGAACTAAAAGTTGTGTTCGCTGACGGCAATGAATATACCGTCAAACCTTTGCATTTCAAAGAGTTGCAACAACTACTAAAGAAAACGTCTTATGAAGCAGGCCTCTACCGCCAAGTATATGAACTGATTGAAGCCAATTACGACGTCGTCAAGAATGCCCGGCCAAATGTAAACAAGAACTCGATGGGATATAACCTATGGAGCGTGTGGGATCGTGAAACCGGTATCTTTGATCTCACTCGTTTACTTTCTGGGAGTCAGGGGACGCTCGGCATCATCACAGACATTACGATCGAGGCATTACCGAAAGCGCCGCACACGGGATTATTGCTGGCGTACCTGACGTCATTTAGTCAACTTGGCAAAATTATCCCTATCGTTATGGAGCATGAACCTGCAACCTTTGAAGGTTTTGACGACATTACATTTAATCTTGGTGTGAAATACTTTTCGACGTTCCGCAAACAGCTTGGTACCGCTGAAATGTTAAAACAACAAGCCTGGCTCGCGGGATCGGTTGCTCGATTTAAAGGACATCTGCCAAATATCCTCTTGATGATCGAGTTCGAAGGTCAAACCCGCGAAGAAGTACTGCACAAAATTTCAAAACTACACGATGACCTAAAGCCATTCAAACTTCGTATGGATATTGAGGGCAGCGAGGCATCTAGTGCACCGTTTTGGCAGATCCGCCGTTCGTCATTGTCACTGCTGCAAAACAAAATAAAGGACAAGTACGCGTCGCCGTTCATCGACGACATGACTGTCCCGCCGCAGCATTTACCACAGTTCATTCCGAAGCTACGCCGTATTATCCGTAAGTACAAACTACCTGCAACCTTGTCCGGCCACTTTGGCGATGGCAACTTCCATATCATTCCACTAATGGACATCGAGAGCAAAAGTGAACAAGCAAAACTCGAACCTGTGATGCGTGAACTAATCCCGCTCGTCCTCCAATACGGCGGCACGATGGCCGGTGAGCACAACGATGGCCTTGTTCGCGGACCTTGGCTGCCGGCTTTCTTCGGTGATGAAGTCTACGGCTTATTCAAGAAAACAAAAGAAATCTTTGACCCGATGTATATCTTCAATCCGCACAAAAAGACCGATGCTTCGTGGGATTACAGCATGGATCACATTCGTACAAATAACGATTCTAGCCTCATCAAATAAACCCTGAGAAGAGGAAATAAAGTCCGTTCGTTTTGCGCTGGTGGCACTTTGACGAATTGCACTAGATAATGTATAGTGAAATCACTTATGAATACAGAAACTATCGGATGCGTAAAAGCAGCTACAAAGATTCTTGGAGACAAATGGACTCCTCAGTTACTTCGCTTTTTTATTAACGAAGAAGCTGTTCGTTTTTGCCAAATCCAAGACCTCGTCGAGGGCATTAACCCGCGCACATTGTCTGCCCGACTTGATCACCTAGAAACAGAAGGCATTATCACCAAGAACGCGACGACCTCAGACAGCCGTTGTGAATACCGTCTTACATCAAAAGGCCGAGATTTAATGCCAATCCTAAAGGACATGGAAGCGTGGAGTGATCGTTACGCGCCAGTAGCAGCATAGTCTGCCACCTCTGTTAAAATAGTTTTTCCATCCATTATTCAGATCTTTCTCAGCAAAATAGCGGTATAATAGTTATATGAGAATATTGATTATTGAGGACGAACACAAGATTGCACGTGCGTTAAAAAAAGCTCTCGAACAAGAGACTTTTGCTGTCGATGTCGCCTATGACGGAGATGAAGGCCACGCTATGGCTACGACTGAACCGTACGACATCGCCATTATCGACCGCATGCTCCCTGGCGACTACGATGGCCTAGGTATCGTGAAAGCAATGCGTGAAGCCAAAGTACATACACCAGTTCTTTTCCTTAGTGCGCTTGGAAGCGTATCTGAACGCACAGCCGGTCTTGATGCTGGTGCAGACGATTACCTCGTCAAACCTTTTGCCCTCGAAGAATTGCTTGCTCGCGTCAGAGCATTGCTTCGGCGTCCTACCGAACAGCAATCTGCCATCCTGGAAGCAGGTGATTTAACCCTTGATACTGTTACTTACAGTGTTGCCCGTGCCGGCAAAAGTATTCAGCTGACAAGTAAAGAATTTGCCCTCCTTGAATACATGCTGCGCAACCCTGGCCGCCCACTCAGCAAAGAGGTTATCATTAGTCACGTTTGGGACTACGATGCAGACATCCTGCCAAATACTGTTGAGGTCTACATTAAATATCTCCGCAACAAAATCGATGCGCCGTTTAAGAAACCGTTAATTCACACGGTTCGAGGCTTTGGCTACAAGCTCGAGGCATAAGGGAAGAGCGAAAGACATGTTCCGATCTGCAACCGTAAAATTGACCGCGTGGTACCTTGCTATTATCATGGCGATCAGTTTGCTGTTTAGTTTTGCGATCTATCAGATCAACTTTCACGAAGTAAACGTCCGACTCGAAAATCTACAGCGAGGCTTACTCGCACCAAGTGTTGAACCGACGTTCGTGAACGACGACCGTAACAACTTCCAAAACCGCCTGCGTATGGACCAATCAAATCAAGCAGCCGAACAAATGATTTTAGCCCTCGTCTATGTAAACGCTGTTATCTTACTGGGTGGGGGGTTTGGTAGCTACTTCCTAGCGCGGCGCACACTACTGCCAATCGAGAAGGCTCACGAAGCCCAAAGCCGCTTCACAAGCGATGCCAGCCACGAACTTCGCACCCCACTTGCTGCTATGAAAGCCGAGCTCGAAGTCTATCTACGCGACGATAAACTGACAATGGAAGAAGCCCGCGAACTGCTGGATAGTAACCTTGAAGAAGTTGATAAACTGATCCAACTATCCGAGATGCTCCTAAAGATGGCTCGTCTCGATTACGACAAGCTCGAGAAAACGAATATCGATATCGTGCAATTATTACCTCAAGCGATGAAGCCGTTTAATCGTTCAAAAAAGCGTTTCGACATCACAACGCGTAAAGAAGCGATCGTGTCCGCCAACGAACCGGCCATTATTGAACTGATGAATATCCTCATCGATAATGCAATTAAATATAGCCCCGAGCGCTCGCGTATTTCGATTCGTATTTTCGAACGTCGCAGCATGACTGGCTTTGAAATTAGTAATAGTGGCGCACCAATCAAAGAAGAAAAGTTGCCGCACATTTTTGATCGTTTCTACCGCGGCGATAACTCTCGCACAGAGAGTAATAAGAATGGCTACGGACTTGGTTTGGCGATCGCAAAGAAGATTACAGACATCCACCATGGCTATATTCAGGCCTCATCAACAGATAAGGGAACGGTATTTACATTTTATCTGCCAAATCTCAGAAACATCACAGCCAAAATTCAAGACCCCCAGTTATAGTTACGTTTGTAATCAAGTAACACTATAACAAGGGAGATACAAACAACATGAACGTTGTGACACGTGGCGTCAAGAACGCCATTCGAAGTCCGCTAAAATCAGGGGCAATCGTCCTGATGTTTGCGATTAGCATTGCCCTCATTTTGAGCATGCTTGTTGCACGGGGAAGCGTCCTCAGTAAAATCGATGAAGTCAAAGCAACGGCTGGGACTGCCATCACAATTCAACCAGCTGGTGTAATGGGCGGTATGGGCGGCGGTGATCCGTTAACCGCTGAACAAATTGCCAGCATCACCAGTACTGCAAACATTAGTTCTACAACGTCATCGCTGACGGATCAAATGGGAACAGACGATACAAACTTAACCGCATCGCTGGAACTCGGTTCATTCGGCGCACGTCAACAGCGCTTCGATAGCTCAAGCAGCGCAACAACGCCGACAACCACCGATACGACCGCAGTGACTGAAGCGACCGATCGTCCAGCACCGGTATCACGCACAACCGTGACAGGTACAACTGACGCGAACTCGGTCTCAACAACTGGTGGCGACCTTACGATCAGTAGCGGCGCGCTCATTGACGGAACTAGCTCAGAAAAGGTAGCTCTCGTGGGTGCAACGCTGGCAACGAAAAATAGCCTAACAGTCGGCAGTACATTCACAGCCTACGGCGAAACAATTACTGTTTCTGGTATTTACACAACAGGCAACACATTCCAGGACAGTGGCATCATTATGCCGCTAGCAACAGTACAGGATCTCACCGATCAAGCTGGCGCAGTTAGTAGCGTCACCGCAACCGTTAATAGCTCGGACAACGTCGCATCGACGGTCGCAGCGCTAAAGAAATCTCTTGGCGACGACGCGGATATCACCAGCGAAGCAGAACAAGCAGCCAGCAGTGTTGAGTCGCTGCAAGGTATCGCAAGTCTGACAACCGCTGGAGTCATTGCAGCGGCAGCGGCGGGTGCCTTAATCATCGTCCTTTCAATGTTCCTCGTGGTTCGTGAACGACGACGTGAAATTGGTGTCATCAAAGCTATTGGCGGATCAAACAAAAAAGTCATCGGTCAGTTTATCGTTGAAGGGCTGACGATCACCATCATCGGTGCAGTCATTGGACTCGTCCTCGGTGTCCTCGTCAGCGGACCCATGACAACCTCACTGGTTAGTAACAGCACCAGTTCAAGCAGCACGACCGAAACAGCAACCGGTGGCCCTGGTGGCAGCGGACGCGGAGGAATGGGTGGCCCTGGTGGCGCATTCCAAGGCGCAACTGAACAACTTAATACCAACATTACCCAAGTCACAGCTAGCCTCACCACACAGATCTTCGCAGCAGCAATCGGCATCACACTGCTCATTGCACTGCTTGGAAGCGCGATCCCTGCATGGCTCACCGCCCGCATTCGACCAGCTGAAGTACTAAGGACTGAATAGGAGCCCATATGTTAACCGTTGAAAATATATCAAAAACATTCAATACCCCTGGAGGACAGGTCCAAGCCCTGAAAGACGTCAGTATGACAGTCAATACAGGCGAGTTCGTCAGCATCATCGGAAAGTCGGGGAGTGGAAAAAGCACCCTCCTCAGCATCCTGGGCGCACTTGATAATCCATCAACTGGCAGCATTGTCGTTGATGAAACGCAGATCAATAAACTCAGTGGTTCAAAGCAAACGCAGTACCGCGCCAAAAAAATCGGGTTTGTCTTCCAGCAGTACAACCTAGTTCCAAACCTGACTGCGCTAGAGAACGTTATGCTCGCCCTCGAATTTGGCGGCTACCCAGCGAGTAGTCGTCTCGATCGCGCTACCCAATTACTAACGTCTGTCGGTCTCGAAGACGATCAACAACACCGCCGCCCAACGAGGTTGAGTGGTGGACAGCAACAGCGTGTCAGTATCGCACGAGCCCTCGCAAATCAACCTGCATATATATTGGCCGATGAGCCAACAGGAAATCTCGACAGTGCGACGGGCAAAAAAATATTCGATCTCCTGCATGATTTATCACGTAGCCAACAGACGACAATCATCGTCGTAACACACGATTTAGAGATTGCTGGAAAGACCGATCGTACCTTTACATTAAAGGATGGCAAAATTACAACGAAATAGTATGTAGTTTTAAGAATCCGTTAAGGATGTCACGCAATACTAAAAGCAGTAGCAACATAATAGCTACACAAAAACGCTTATAACAGCAAAAATTAGGAGGGAGTGAACGATATGAACACCACCATCACCGCGCCAGAAAAAACGATCTTACTCAGTAAAAAGGGTATGAAAGAATTAAAGAAGGCAATTTCACAATTAGAACACGATCGTACCGCTGCTATCCGCGGCCTACACGATATCGACAAGACAACCGGCCACGACGACCGATTGGAACGAATCGAACGATTAGCACAGCTTGAATCGATTGAATCAGAACTCGCCGACAAACACCGAACCGTCCTTGAAGCGAAACTACTTCCATCGAAACGAGCACGTATGAAGGTGGCTATGGGATCAGTCGTTGACCTGATCGACCAGCAAGGCAGAATTTTCCGCTATACACTGGTTGATACTATTGAAGCAAATCCAAGTGACGGACGTATTTCAGTCCTCAGTCCACTCGGTAGTAACCTGATCGGGAAAACCGTGAAGGATATGGTCGAATGGGGCTCTGGACGCCACAATGCATCATTCCGCCTTGTCCGCATTTCATAACAACCCATATATACACAACCAAAAACCTCTCACCCCTGGGAGGTTTTTGTGTTTATGTTTGACATTCATCTAAAATGAGAACATAATTCATCTCCATAAAAAGCTTCGGTTTTTTATGCAATTTAACAGTTCATACGATACGCTTTTACTGTTGAGTTTAGTAAATAATGTCACCTTGTATACCAATGCGGTGTCCGAGGTGACATTACTTATTTCACTCCAGCAAAAGAACGGACACGGACATGACTATTGATTCACGGAATTACTTCGACGTGCTCGAGCGTTTCATCGCGCTGGACACTAACAAATACTCGTTTGTTCAAGAGATCAACGAGAAGCTGTACGAGTCCATAAAAGAGCTCGACGAGCTGAATAAGCACCTCAATAACCCAGACATTCGCTTCGATGAACGATCGAAGATGGAACAGCGGGTGAAAAGTGCTAGAAAAGAACGCTTGCTTTGCCTTGAAAGACTTAGGGACATTCAGTCGGCACCTCGAACTGAGGAGATGAAAGTTACCGACGCAATACGAAAAGACCAATTCGAAAGAATTTGCCGCTTTCCTAAGGTGATTGATGCATACGTCGACAAAAACGGCGCAGTTGTCATTGTCATCTCAGCCACCTACGCGTTAGATGGTATCGTGTATGACCTCGGCGACTGGGCACTGAGCTTCGGCTGCTACACCGAGACGGATCTGTTTGACCTCGTCAACGCACGAGACAACAACCGTCAGGCGGGTTGGGATCGGGGTGCATACCCTGACTACACCCAGGATCGTGGATCTTTCTGCATCGGTTTACATAACCGTACGCGGATCAACCAGCACATCGCTGAAGAGCGGTATGTTCAAGCGGTCATGTTGGCGACATTCGTCGTCAATTCAATCAACAACAAAGCGCAAGAAATCGCCCAAGTGGCAGAAGCGTTTTACCCAATTGTGCCGTACGTGTTTCATCCCGTTCACCCCCAAAATAAGGAGCAAGACCTTGAGTACCCTCAACGATTGGCCGGATGAGATTCATCTGATCGGTGCAGGGGGGATCAGCAATCACGTACTCCTCATCCTCAACGAACTCGGTGCACGCACCGTACACGTCTGGGATGATGACGTTGTTGCCGGTCACAACCGACCGAACCAGTTCATGTTCACCAAAAAAGACATCGGCCAACCAAAAGTCGATGCCATGGTACGCTTTGCCGAAAGGCAAGACTGGGACACAGTTGTCGTTCCACACCAGGAGCGAGTACACGTCAAAGTAGACATCCTTTGCGGGATCGTCATCAGCGGCGTCGACAGCATCGAGAGCAGAAGGGATATCTGGCAAGCGGTACAGAAAACGAAGGTGTATATTCCGCTCTATCTCGACGGACGTATTACCGACGAGTTTTCGCACATCTTCGACGTCGACCCGTGCGATTCCGTACGAGTCGAGCGCTACGAGAAGTCACTCGTCAGCGCACCCAAAAGCAATGCTGCGCGCAACTGCACAACGAGAGAGAATCCTCATTCGGCGTTTGACATCGCCAAGAGCGTCAGCACACACTTGACCCTGTTTTTAAGGGGTCAAACTGCAAAAGAAGCGGTGTACCGCAATCTTCTGCAGGAAGCACGAAGCGTCCAGTCACCACTGGTCGTCCCTCAGTGAAAGGAAGCGTCACCATGTCCACACTAACCATCGATCGTCCACAGGCAACGATCAGCATCACCGACAGCACCGGCACGGAACTACGACTACTGCACATCGAGGGCAAAACCCTCGAGCAGTACTTCGACGACAACAAGTCATCGCTGGTCGTCGTCGAGAGCCACGAAGTCGCCATCGTCAACGGGTTCTTCGAGGAGCTCGACAAGCCGGTCGATCCGTTCGCGGAGATCACCGTCGGCCTGTTCGCCGAACTCGGCTAGCAAGCCACCGTCGTCGACCCACTTCACTGAAGGCCGACATTCCTCGTATCGTGTGAACGGAGGAGCGAGTGAGCGCAATCCAGCGCTCCTCGCTCCTCCATAGCACTTCTATATTTATTGGAATATACTGATGAGTCCTAGAGGACGAAAAGTGTTAAAATCCCCACCAAAGCCCGTCCGTTTGCTACAATAGAGCTAATGCTTTACTATCATCGATCAATCGAAGCCACTTATAAGGAGCTCCGAACTGGACCGGATGGTCTACTTCGTCGTGAAGCTCATGAGCGGCTCGAGACTTACGGACCAAATAGTATCAAAATTAAAGGCGACCCGCTGTGGCGCAAACTAGCCGAACCGTTTATGAACGTGTTCATGGCGGTGCTATTTCTAGCCGCGGTCATTAGTTTATTCCACCACGCAATCCTTGACGCGATCATCATTCTCGTCATTATGGCTACCAGCGCCATTATTTATTACGTGCAGCGATTCTCTACAGAAAAGATCCTGCGCTCACTCCAAAAACACACGTCGCAGCGCGTTGAAGTAATCCGTGGCGGCGAAACCATTTACATCGATGATTCAATGCTTGTGCCTGGTGATATCATCCAGCTCAACGAAGGTGATAAAGTTCCCGCTGACATCCGCCTCACTATTGCCAACGCACTCCGCGTGGACGAATCAGTACTAACGGGTGAGTCCGAACCAATGAAGAAGCATAGTGATACGTTGGACGAGGGCAAGGAAGTTTACGAACAGACAAACATGCTCTTCCAGGGTTCGTTCATCACCGCAGGACAGGCAACCGGTGTCGTCGTCTTCACTGGTAATACGAGTGAATTTGGGCGCATCGCCGCGCTGTCACGTAAATCTGCCGGCGCAAACGTCAGCCCAGTTCAAAAGAAGATCGACAAATTGCTTACCTACATTATTATGGCCGTCGGTGGTTTGGCGGTTGGTTCATTCATCCTCGCCATTTCGCGTGGCATTGAGCTGACCGAGGCGATTCGTTTCGTCCTTGCACTGTCTGTTTCAGCTGTCCCTGAAAGCCTCCCGATTGCTATCTCTGTGATCCTTGTCCTTGGTATGCGTCGTATGGCGGCAAAGAAAGCGCTCGTCCGTACAATGAAAGCCATCGAGACTATCGGTGTTATCACTACTATAGCGACAGACAAAACGGGTACTCTTACTGAAAATAAATTATCCGTCCAAGAACACTGGCAGCCAGCTGGGAGCGAACACCACCTACCGGCTATTGCGCACCGCACTATTAATCACCACGGTGAAAAGACCCGCGATCCACTTGACGTCGCAATGATTGAATTTACCCGTGCTGAGAAATTCGTCGAGCTAAAGGGCGAGCCTGTCACAAAGCTTCCGTTCGACCAAGCATTCTCAATGAGTGGAAACATTTGGCATCACGAAGGGAACTATGACCTTGTCGTGAAGGGTGCACCTGAACAAATCATGGAACGCAGCCACCTAAAGGGCGCTGCCAAAGAAGAGGCAGAACAAGCGCTGTCTGCATTAACTGCGCGCGGCTACCGCGTTATTGCCCTTGCAACTGGCAAGGTCAGTAAACCAGTCGAAGCCTTCGGTGAAATCGCTAAGCCTGTATTTACGTTCGTTGGGTTTATGGGTGTTGCCGATAGCTTGCGTCCATCTGCCCGTCGCGCTATTTTAACTGCGCAAAAAGCCGGCGTCACCGTCCGTATGATCACCGGTGACCACTTTGAAACTGCTTACCACATTGGTCGTCAGCTTGGCCTGATCCAATCTCGCGAACAGGTCTTCGACAGTCGCCTTATTAGCGATCTTACGGATGGACAGCTCCTCGAGCGAGTCGAATCATCATTTGTATTCTCACGCGTGACGCCCGAGAACAAGTTCCGCATCCTCCAGGCATTGAAGATTAAAGAAGTCACGGCGATGACCGGAGATGGTGTCAACGACGTACCAGCCCTCTCTAGTGCCCATGTTGGTGTCGCAATGGGAAGTGGTTCGCAAATTGCAAAGGACGCGGGGGATATCATCCTCCTAAACAACGACTTCGAAGGTATCATCCGTGCAATGAAAGAGGGGCGCATCATCTTCTCGAATATTCGCCGCATGCTGTACTACCTACTATCGACCAACGCCGGCGAAGTGATTACTGCCGTCGTATCGATTGCCATTGGCCTACCGATGCCACTGTCACCAGTACAGATCCTCTGGGTGAACCTTGTGACAGATACCGCGATGGTGATCCCACTTGGTCTAGAGCCGGGTGAGAAGCACATCATGAAGGCGAAACCAGTTTCACCAAAGGCACCACTACTCAGCAAGTACATGATCTCGCGTATGATCCTCCTCGCACTCACAATGGCTGCGCTCGCAATCTCGCTGTACGCGTTCTTTAGTGCCAAGTACGGCGCTGCCTATGGCCACACGATTGCGTTCTGTGCCCTCGTGGTTATTCAATGGGCGAATGCTTTCAACGCTCGTAGTACTTACCAGTCGCTGTTTACACGCCTGAAGGTTATTAATAAACCATTCTATATCGGCCTCACTATCTCGATCATCATGCAGATTCTCGCTGTGTTCGGTCCACTCCAAGGCCTCCTAAACATTACGCCGATTGCACTTGGTGACCTGTTCGTCATCAGCCTCATGGCATTCTTCATCCCGATCTTTGTGGTTGAGATCCACAAGTTCTTCGGCCGACGCTACATCAAAAACCCGATAGAATAACAGATCAATAAAAATCTCCAAATAAAATATCCGGCCTCGCAGTGCCGGATATTATTTTTCATAACTAGAACTCCTACGAGAGGATGTTCAGAAGTGTCCAGTTGCCACCGTGGTTGTCGCTGCGAAGGCGGAATTGAGACTGGCCATCGGTCAATGTGATAATCTCGGCCATCTGTTCGCCAGAGCGGATAAGGCAGCGAAGTCCGGCGTCGAGGAAGTCGTAAACGGTGCCACGGAATTCCATGCGGCGAGGGTATGCAGATAGGTCCTTTTTGAATCCCATGCGAGTAACGGCGATTTCTTCGTTGATAGTGATTCGGTTCATAATATGTTTCTCCAAGTAAGATAATTTGTTGTTGTACAAGTGGGCGTTGTTATTAACGCAAATAAGCTGACAACTTAAATCTGGTCAGCAGCGGCTTTTGTTTTCCGATTGGAGACGGAGGAGAGATTTAGAGAGGGGAGAGAGACCGCTTAGACTCGTCTGCCTGTTTACTAAATATCACGTAGAATTGTATCGAGTACCAGGGGCGCTTATAGAAATTGTCTACAGTGTGCATAGCATCGGTTGGTGGCTTCTGTATAAGCCTATAGGTGAAAATCCTTTAATCCCAAATTACTTCGGTGGAAGTACCTATATGACTGTACTTAGTATACACCCGGGTATAGCATGAGCGTCAAGCATTGATATTATTTATAATCATCCTTATGCATATTTACATTTATGTATTAATGTGCTATAATAGTCCACTGTCGCGGCTCACTCTTTTGAAGTGTCCGTACGGCACGTTAACAGATTGGCTCACGACAGCATACCAGCAACCCGCTCCGGTATGTTTTACCCTTTGCACAGCCCACACTGGAAAGGGGGGTTCTTTTGAACCTCACCCGCAAAAGATGGACACGGGTCGCAAGCATGGCGCTTGCGGCTTCACTACTCGGTGGCTTCGGCTCCGTAGCTCTGGATTCAACTGGCGTCACGTCAGTCCCTGGAGCATCGGCGACGATTCCCGTCGTATCCGGCAAGGCAACTTGTAACCCGGACACCGGCAAAACCGACATCGACTGGAAAGTCGGTGGCGATCCCAGCAACCCAACGCAGACCGCGACGATCGTGACGCAGAGCCGGGCAACCAGCCCGACACTCGTCAAGGAGACCGTCAAGAACACCAGCACCGTCACCGGAAGCGAAACGGTTTCGACCCCCGGCACCTATACCCTCAAGGTAGCGGTGCAGTGGACGAACCACGCCAAGGGTGACCTGGTCACCAACAGCGGTTCTGTGAAGGTCGGTGAATGTTCCATCAAGACACCACCGCCCACGCAGGACATCAAGTGTGACGTCATCGGCGCCGACTACCATCGTGCGCTCACCAACGGCGATCACATCAACGTCACCATCAAGCCTGGTGGACAGGTCAACATGACTGTCGACCAGAACATCGATGGCGGCGCCAGCTACAACGGCCAGACCAAGCTCGGGCTTCGTTGGAAGATCTTCGGCGTCGAACAGACACCGATTCCGCTGACACTCGATCAGATCAAGGCCGGCGTCATCTCGTTCCCGTACGCCGCCTCGCTGCACAAGCTTGGCCAGTACACGTGGACGATCACGTTCGTGCAGACGAACGAGACCGACACGCCCGGTAACTACGAGTACGACTGCAACACGAACAAGGAAGATGCGACCGCCGACGTCACCGTCGACACCGCAGAGACCTGCCTTTCGTCGAGCACCGCAAAGGTCACCGGTTTGGTTAACGCCAAGCTGGTAGGCGTACTCAGCCAGCAAGTGGGAGAACAGGTTGCGACCTTCAAGTCGGAGCCCGGAAGCCTCTTCAGTAACGGCAAGGACGAGATCACCAAGAAGTACGTCATCAAGGCAGCTGACCCCAGCCTGTGCCCGCACACCGCAGTCGCGAAGGCCGACGTGGACCTGACGGCAACTTGCTACAACGCAAGCACCGTCAAGATCACGCTGACTCACGCAACCGTAGTGGGCGAGCTCGACTACACGGTCGGCTTCCACAGCTACCCCACGGTATCAGACAAGGGATTCTTCTTCGAAGATGGAACTGCAGCTGGAACACTCAGCTACACCATCGTCGCAGCAGACCCGAGCCTGTGCCCGCAGGACGCAGTGGCAACGATCGACCTGGATCAGAAGGAGACCTGCCTCGCTGGCAGCACGATCAAGGACACCTTGAAGTTCGCTTCGTGGGATGCTCCGCTTGACCTTTCGGTCGGCAAGCACACCGCAACGGCAACTTCGTTCAAGGAGCACCTGTTCGATGGCGGCAAGACGACGTTCTCGGTTGATTACGAGATCTTCGCTGCTGACCCGGCACTGTGCCCGCACGATGCTTCCGCCTCGGCTTTCGTCGAGACGCAGCAGACCTGCTACGCAGCCAGCACGGTAGGGTTCACCCTGTCGCACGCGACGTGGGAAAGCGACGCCGTCCTCACGGTCGGCCCGCAGATCCGCTACGCAATTGCTGACCCGAATGTCTACTTCCCTGGAGGCAAAACGCGACTTCCCGTCCCGTATGTCATCACGGCAGCAGACCCCAGCCTGTGCCCACAGGACGCCACCGCGTCGGTTTCGATCGACAAGGCAGCAACCTGCATCGCATCGGAAACGGTCAAGGCAACCCTCGTCAACGCAACGCTCGACGAGGGCGAGAAGGTCAGCAATGAAGTAGGCCAGCAGAGCTTCAAGGTCACCGCGAAGCTTCACCACCTGTTCAAGAACGGCACCGCTCACGACACTGTGAGCTACGTCGTCAAGGACAAGAAGGACGATCCGTCCTGCCACAACGGTGGTATCGACACGGGTGCCTACGGCGCGTTCATGACTGACAGCAACAGCGGAGGAATCAACCCCTTCGCCGCCGCTGCCGCCTTTGCTGCGCTCATGGTGCTGTCCGCGCTGTTGGCTATGGCCATCTTCCTCGTGCTTCGTCGCGACGAAGCAATGGTGTTTTTCAAGTCGGCGGTCGCGTCGATCCGTAAGTGAGTCAATCCCTCAGAAACTAGAGTCTCCGTAAGGAGAACAAGCGACTGAGATAAGGTCTATTTATAGGCAACAGGGCTCCGATGACGATTTTGTCATCGGAGCCCTTTTTAATTTAGCTTCATTCGCAACAAGTCAGAAGGTTTACTTTATAGCAATTATATTATAAAATATGAACAGCACGTGAGGCAGCTTTTTTAGGTTCAACTCGCGAGTACCTAAAAAATGACTCACATACTAAGTGAAACAATCTGGCATCCGCCAGTACGTACCAGCTCCACCCACATGGATTGGAAGTTTACATGTTCGCTACACGCAACAAAGCGAAAATAGGAGCAGTGGTTTCGACCGCTGTACTCTGTTTCGCGCTTCTCGTACCGACTGCGGCATCCGCTGCGGAAGGTGACGAAGCACCTGTCACGTCCGACACCACGGTCGTCACCGAAGCTGATCCCCCGGAAGGGGAAGAGGCAACGGAAGCATCCACGCCAGCTGAAGAGCCGGCCGAAGAAGCACCAGCCGAAGAGGTGGTAACCGAGAAGGAGCCGCCTGTCGTCGTCGACGAGCCCGATCAGGAAGAGACCAAAGCCCCGGCCGAGGAATCCAGTGAAAAGGACTCGAAGGACGAGCAGAAGGCCAAGGACGACACCAAGTCGACCAAGACCTACGGCGATCACGAGAAGGCCTGCACTGATGACAAGGACGTGAAGGTCGATGACCGGAACGAACGACTCACCGAGGTGACCGTTACCCTCAAGCCCGACTTCACAACCTGTGACGTCTCGCTCGAAGGATTCGACACCGACGGCCCCACCTGGCCCACAAGTGGCACCCAGGAGGACGTCGACTTCGACACCGCCACACTCACCAAGAAGCACCCAACCGTAACACTGAAGATCACGAACGATTCGTGCTTCCAGCAGAACGACCTGTTCATCGGCAAAACGCGTTTCGATGGGATCGACGGCCCTGTGCCGCACTACCCGGACGTCAGTACGCCGACGAATATCATCCTCAGCTGGAACGGTGGCGAGGCTTGCACGTTCTCGTGCCCGACCGTCACCAACGGCCCGGTCGCGACTCAGAACAATGAAGCCGGCTGGACACACGATGACACCCGTACGACCGACGCAGAACCGCGCCACGAGTA
>Ga0247810_10000145_pt1 | contig 115440 bp, 100 predicted proteins | sample UWRJL119311C1_FD_179918 | JGI IMG/M metagenome (GOLD analysis project Ga0247810, IMG submission 179918) | Plant litter microbial communities from Arlington Agricultural Research Station in Wisconsin, United States - UWRJ-L119-311C-1 | ecosystem: Environmental > Terrestrial > Plant litter >... | reverse complement strand
GGCGATTCACAGTCTTGTTTGTGCGCTTGCCGACTATGAGCGCGCACCCGGCGAAGTTATCAACACTCCCGGGCAAATGCGGATCGATCTCTTCGAAGATGCTGTCTGTGATGCTTTGGTGGTGGAAGATGATTCGGGAAAGATCGTCGGATTTGCTTTGTTCTACACGTCTTATTCCACCTGGAAAGGAAGGTGCCTGTACCTCGAGGATTTTTTCGTTCTTCCGGAAAACCGCAGAGGTGGAATCGGTGGAAAGCTGTTCGGGGCAGTAGTTGACATTGCCCGTGAAAGAGGCGTGAAGCGAATGGACTGGCAGGTACTCGAATGGAACGAGCCGGCTTTGGAATTCTACCGGAAACACGAAGCGATACTCGATCCGGAATGGATCAACGGACGGTTGTTTTTCTGAGCAGGACGCAAACCGGATATTACGGATTCTTATTTTCAGACAACAAAAAATCCGCCCTTTGGGACGGATTTAACTGTAAGATCAACTGGATGCTTATTTATCAATGATTGATGAAGTAATCTGTCAGCTCCAGTTTATAAATCGTTTGCATAGCTACCGTATCCACAACATCGGAATAAGTAAGACCGACATTTTTAGTATAGATCTGGGTGGAAACCTTACTTGTATTCGGTCCCCAGACCCAGTGGCCTTTAACTACAATGATAGAATCCAGGTTTGCATTCACGGTTTTTTGTGCAACCACAAGCTTTTCGCTGAAATCACCATAACGTTTATCCGTCCATTCTTTCTCGTACTGAAAACCTAATTCTTCCGAAATGATGGGCCATGGAGTGTAGACATTGCCGAAAGGAGCAATTTTAAAATCCAGCTTATTATACTGATAAATAGGTTTATCATTCAGAAAAGGAACATAAACCGTATCTGTATAGCCGCTGTCATCCAATAAGGCATAACTATGCGGTAAATAGGTGGAGGAAGTTGTCCACGCTACCGGGGTAACATCGTTTTCAAGGTAATTCCAGTGCGATCCCGGGTAAACTGGGAAATAGCTGAGCGGCTTTAACGTATCGGGAATGAGTTTTTCAACCACTGGATCAGTAACTACCGGCTTTTCTTTTTTGCATTGGCAGAGAAGAAGAGTGAGGAGAATCAGAGAAAGGTATTTCATAGCTTTAAATTTAGTTGGTGGAATTAGTTGAAAGGTATGTGCTCTTTTTTTTAAGATCGAAATAAAATGTTCTGAAAATGACTAAAGTGATTACTTATTGATCTTCCTGTAGAAATTCGGGTTTGTATGGTTCTATTTTGAATTAAAAACTTCCGAACTGTGTCAGATGATGGTTCAGGTGTTTGTAGAACATGTTATTCCATTCAGTCTTGTTCAGCGGTCCGAACGAGTGAGAAATCTTGTTATCAAATGATCCTCGCCCAGTTGCTGGGTTTTGTTGATGTGGGCTATCAGTCGCTCTTTTTCCACTTCGAAGTTCCGCTCATCGGTTATGAGAAATGCTGGAGCTGTCTGGCCATTTTGCTTGTAAGGCGTTTCGCTAATCACTTTTTTCTTCACCAGCGATTTCAGGATGAATTTCATAAATGCTCCCGGCTTTGGGTGTTTGCCTTCCTCGAAAACAAGCTCATAAGTAACATTACAGTGTGCCAGCATCTGGGCAACAGTCATTTTCCCCCACTGCGGCTGCGTTTCGGGTGTTAATTTTTGAATGCGCTCAACGATCGCACCGGAAGTTTCTGATGTGAAGATATTTGGTAATGCCATTTTTCCTGTTTTTTAAAATATACTGGCTTTCATAGCATGACTCAACCAGCGGCTCGAAAGTACATGTTTTTGGAAGATCAACAATTCATACCGAGCCATATAAGTAATTCGTTATCTCATCATGGTGTAACTCCGTTTACTGTCCATTCCCATTTTTCAGTTTTAACTGCACCTGAATTGTTCTTAATGGAAACTGTTCCGCGAATAGTTTGTAATCCCGGAACGGCCTTAAAGGAAACTATACCAGTTCCATCTTTGGGGTAAAAGATTGTTGCGTCTTTTTTATTCTGAGCAGTTACAGTTGGAAGTGAATAATCGTCATATCCGGCCATAAGTACGCGGATGTTGACAGCATCGCCAGCTTTTGCAATAGAAGGTCCGGTTGCTAATGGCATAATACTCGTGAAACCGTCAAAACAGCTTAGGAGTTTACTTCTACAGTGGGCTGTAGCGAGAGCTCTTGCAGCAAGAATATCCTGTTGCATGGAAGTCAGGGCAGAGAGCGCTTCGATAACACTTGCGCCATGGAACACTTTATAAATCCAATGTACTTTTCCTCCTTTGGAATTGACCAGTTCCTGTTTAGTCAGATTCATGTATATATCACCTAATGCCTGGCCATCCTCTTTGTGACAGCAATCTGAATTAGATATCATGCTTCGTACTCTTTTGCTTAAGCTCTCGTAGCTGGAAAAATGGTTGATGGAGATTGGATGAATGCTGTAGTGCTTACCATACGCTTCATAAGTTCCCGTGTGTTCAACCACTTGATTTCTGAAATTGATGAAGTCGTTCCACAATTGTAATCCTTTTCCCGAAGGCGAGGTCGGTCCGTTATCTGTGAAGATTTCTGCAACTCCGGAAGAATTTGCCTTGTCTTTGACAGCACTTAAATTATACCGTGCAGGGATCACTTCGCCTTTTTTGTATTTCCGCCAAAGAATGCTGTGGGTTTCTTCATTATTTTCCGTCCAGAAATTCTCACCAGATTTTTTAAGTAGATCAACTTTTATAGCTTCAATTTCAGCGATTATTTGTACAGCGTCGTCATTTATGTTATGCATTGAAACCGAAATTTCGTTTAATTTTTTCAGCCTTGATTTATTCTCTTCATTATTTGGCGTTGTTTTAATATCGCTGTTCAAATCCCCCCAATAACTTGATCCGCGTTCTTCCAGCATTAAATTCGATATCTGGAGCTGATCTTCCATAACAATCATATTTTCGATCATAGAGTCTGTCCTGTCTGAATTGCAAGAGCACATAATTAGCAAAAATCCTGAAATCAGGAAAACTGCTTTCGCTATCGGATGTTTGAAATTTGTTCTGTTCATATTAAAAAGATTTCACCGGCAAATAATACCTGAAAGAGAAACAATGCCGGTTGATATCGGTTACATTATTGGAGATAAGCTGAAAGTTGTAACCGTAAGTCAGCGACCAATGGCCGGGACCGATTCCTATAAACGGGTTGATGCCAAGGTTGTAATATGTGAAATCGCAGAAGGAATTGATAGTTATACCGGATGTAATGATCGTTCCCAGGCTTTTCCACGCGGAAAGCGCAAGTCCGCCCCTGTTCTGGAAAGGATTGTACTCAGCACTCAGGGAATACCCGTTAAAATAAGAACCGAATGCACATCCCCGGCCGCCGCGTTTCGTATAAGCCACTCCGAGCTCGAAAAAAGTGCTGCGGAACTGATGTGCTCCGAGAACAATTCCCACATCTTTATCATCATAACGAATCGGCCAGTGAGCCATAGTATCTGACTGCGCCGAAGCAAAAGAGGAAACAAAAGTGAAAAACAGAATGATTATCGGCTTCATTGTGTAATCGGCATAGTTGACGGACGAATACCAAATATGCTGATAAACAACGAATAATCAAAACTCTTCCATGATCAGGAAATTATTCAGAGCCGCTCCGGCCATCGATCCCGAAGCAACGGCTGCTGGCACCGAGCGCATGTGTGAATTATCTCCGCAGGAGTAAACGCCGTCAACGGTTGTCCGCTTGAAGTCATCGACCACGAGCAACCCCTGTGCAGTGAGCCCGCAACCCAGCTTTTCAGGAATATCGGAGTGCTGAACATAGGGTAAACGTGTGTAGATTGCTTTCAGTAGAACAACCGATTCGTCCTTCAGAACCAGGCTTTCGATCTGGCCGTCCGTCTGGTTGATCTTTCCGATCTCCGTTTCAACAACGCGAATGGAATGCCTGTTCATCTTTGCCAGCTGCTCTTCGGTAAGCGTCGATTTTCCATTGGTGAAAACAGTCAGGTCTTTTGTCCAGTTAGAGATCAGCTGCGCATAATGAAAAGCGTCGTCTCCGTTGGCCAGGATACCCGTTTTTTCATTTTTCACTTCGTACCCATGACAGTAAGGACAGTGAATAATAGATCTTCCCCAGGATTCCGAAAAGCCTTCTATATCGGGCATACTGTCTTTCAATCCGGTAGCGAAAATGAGCTTCTTTGCCGAAAATAGTTGTCCCGATTGTACGGTAACAGTGAATCCCGATGTGGTTTTCACACCTGTTACCGCAAAGCCTTCGAAGAACTTCACGTTCGTGTAGCGGGCTACCTGCTCTTTCCCTATACGTGCGATTTCCTGCGGTGTTTCCCCGTCGCGGGTAAGGAAATTGTGCGAATGCGGAGCCTGTCGGTTGCAGGGCTGCCCGGCGTCTATAACTAGTACACTTCTCAATGCGCGTCCCAGGCTCATTGCTGCGGAAAGCCCGGAATAACTTCCGCCGATGATAATTACGTCGAAATGGTTGCTATCTGTCATGTGTATGGATTTATGATCAAGTAAGTAAAGCGAAATCTGAATGTTTGGAACTATATTCCATCATTTATTTGGCAAAGCTATCATTTCTTTCTATTATTGCAATACAGTTGCATTATATTTTATGAAAAGACGAAATACTCCCGCCAAGCAGGCTGTTTTAACTATTCTGAGATCTTCGGGAAATGCTTTGAACCAGGAATTCATTGAAAACGAAGTGAAAGGATCCATGGACAGGGTAACCGTTTACCGCATTTTGAATAGTTTCTGCGAAGACGGATTTGTACACAAGATCCTTGCGGACGACGGGAAATACTATTTTGCAGTCTGCCTGAACTGTGAGGAGAACAAACATCACCACGATCATTTTCATTTCCGGTGCCTGGGTTGCCAGAAAGTGGAGTGCCTGGAAGAAAAAGTGAAAGCAACCATGCCGGAAGGCTATAAAATGACGGCGATGAATTGCCTGATCACCGGGTATTGCAGGACTTGTGCCTGAATTAGTGTGTTATTGCCCTGGCAGGGGAAAGTTACCCTGATCCCTTCGATAAGATGTTTTTAAGACTGAGGAAATTGGTCAATACGCCGATCAGGTTCCCCGTATCGCCCGGCTGGTAACCGGCTAAGAATTGCTCTGTTTTTAAAAGTATTTCCATGTGCGTAGGCTCTACCGGCTCTATAGGAATATCGAACCCGAAGTTATTACCTATCTGGATCAGATCGTAGCCTACTTCCGCTTTGAGCACTCCGCCGTATGTTTCCCCGGATTCATCTTGCACTACTTCTGCGCGCTCGATGAAGTCATCCTGCCTGTCGATAAGATAATCTGAAATTTCATCAAAAAATTCTTCGAGACCGTTCAGGAAGCGATCTGCTCCCTGTTGCTGTATCTTTCCCTGGTGAAGGAGTGCCAGGATCTGGCCTTCAGTCTGATCTGACTTTTCACCAATTTTATAGGCCACATGATCGAAGATGGCTTCTATTTCTTCTTCAGAAGCTAATTCACCTGTTTTCAGCCACTCGAGACCTGTACCTATAATGTCATCGGCAGTCAGCCCGATTACCCGGTTAATTGCTCCTGCTCCTGGGAATAAATTGCCGAAATTCAGGTAAGCCGCTTTGTAAACACGGCTGAACAATTCCCATGCGGTATCGCCGCTGTCGTCAAGCTTAAGAGCCCGGGCTATTTCCCGGAAGTGATTGAGCGCAGCCTCAGGACCCGTTGTGAGAGCTGCATCATACTCTGCTTTAAGCGCTTTCAGAATGGTGGCGTTACGAATCACATGCCTGATGTCCTCACCGGATTTCGCTGATTCTTTATGTCCAATAGTCCACGCCGGGCGACTTATTTTCAGCTCACGTGTCCATGCGCGGGTTCTTTCTTTCTTGGGAAGCTTTTTTTGTTCTTTTGCTCTGACGGCTTCCACTTTTGCGACGTCGAGAAAATTCCGAATGAACACTTCCCTGCTGCTGTCCGGCTCTTTTTTTACCCGTTGAAGAAAGATTTTCTTAGCACCATGCGGAGACAAGCCGTTCTGGATCATGATTACTTTAATTTCATTCCATAACACATTCCCGCTCTCGCCATAGGGGCGGATCTGTTTATTATCAAGCCTGATTCGCTGGATAGGGTGTGCATTCGAAGAAGATATGGCCTGAAATTGAGCTATTCTCTGCTGCTGAGGACTCTGATCTGCCAGGCGCTGCAACTGACGTTGTACAAGTGCTTCAGGACGGTTATCTGTAAAGCCGAGAGCCTGGCGGCTTTCCTGCCGCGATTCGTTGTCTTCCGGGCGAACTTTGGTTTCCGGGATTTTTCCCGAAGGAGCGTTCATCATGAATAGCGGTTTTGATCAGTTCCAAATATACTGATATTGCCGAAAAATGACTAACGCGCGTAAAATGCTTAGCGCGAACCGTACATTTTCAGCACCTTTCTGTCCGAAGGCTCCGCTTTCCAGATCTCTATCTTGTAAAAATCATCGCCTGCATCGTCTTCTACGGAATCCAGGTTAACCGAATAAATCCTCACCCTGTAACTGCCTTTTTCCATGTGCAGCTCGAGCTCCAGGGAAGTATCCGGGCAATTCAATACCTGGAGTGTACCGGATTCCAGTTGCAGGCTTCCTTCGACAATATGATCGTACTGGTTTTCATCGAAGGTTCCCGGTTCGGCATCCAGTAGAAGCAGCTCTGCCTTCAACGGCCCGTAAGATTCTATGCCAACTCCGATAACACCGGTTTCCAGTGCTAACCGTGCATCAAATGCTTCGTCTGTCCAGAAACGCTCAGAATCCGTTTTCAGGGCGGAATCCTTATCTGCCAGGTAGAACTGGCCGTAGGCAGTATAAAAGTCTAAAGAGAAAGATTGCATGTTCAAATATAGCCAGGATTGCGGAAACAAAAAAAGGCCCGACGATGCTGTCGGGCCTTTTTTAAAGTTGGCTTAACCGATCAGCGAACGACTTTCACCGTTTGCATTCCCGCTTCGCTTTCGATCTTCAAGAAGTAAGTCCCCGCATTCAACGTAGATGTTGCAGGAATAGTTAATAGGTCCGTTTGCATAAATTCCGAATGAAAAATGATCCTTCCCAATCCGTCAGCCAGGCTAACTGTATAGTTTCCTTTTTCCTTCAGGGCTACCGTCAGGTGATCGCTGAAAGGATTCGGGTAAACAGCTAATCCGGACAATTCCGGGTGATTTATTCCCAGCAGGGACATTCCCGGACCGATGTAAACCTGGTCGTTGATCACCAGGGAATGGTAAGCGGATTTCTGCGGACAGTAAAGACTGATGGAAACGGAATAAACGCCGTTAGTTCCTGTAAAAGAAAGCGTATCGGTAACATAAATAGTGTCTGTTGGTGAATAGATCGCCCACGAAAGAATGATACTCTGGGTGAGCGAATCAATCAGTGCATCGTAAAGTGCGGCAGAATCGACCGAGTTGTAATCGATCACGCAGTTTTCAACCAGCCCGGCATCAAGATTTCCTAGCAATACCGAATCAAGATAAGGCGTATTGTCGTAAAGCGTGTTCGGATCGGCAACAATGAATGTTTCCACTACCGAATCGCCGGAAGCATCGAAAACAGTTACCGAGTAGATATCCGGGCAAAGATCGTTGAGACTGAAACCGGAAGCTCCTGTGCTCCATGAGTAAGAGTAAGGGGCAGTTCCTCCTGAAGGGAAAGATGCGGCCCATCCCGAGCAATTCGAAGTCGTATCGTGCCCGAAAGACAGGTTAGCATTAAGGGGAGTGGTAATTGTAAAGAATTCAGTTGCGTAATTCCAGTAAATATCATACACACTTACGGAATAACTTCCCGGACACAGATCGAAGACGCTGTCGGCTGTAGATCCTGTGCTCCAGACATAAGTATAAGGTGGTGCTCCGCCTTCGGGAGAGACTGTCGCTGCTCCTGTACAGCTGAAAGCAGAATCCTGGGAAAAGGAAAGACCTGCTTCTATTACAGGAGGCGCAGTGACTGTAAACAGTTCGACCACGGAATCACCTACACCATCAAAAACAGTTAAGGAATAATCGCCTGCACACAGATCGTAGATGGCGTTATCTGACGATCCCGTGCTCCATACATAGGTATAAGGAGAAGTTCCACCCGTCGGGAAAGAGATCGCTCCGCCTGCACAGCTGATGATCGTATCATTCGAAACGGAAAGATGTGCATCCAGCGTACTTGGTTCCACGGTAACGGTACCTGTTCCAACCGCCGTGCAGCCATTCGCATCGGCAACAATTATTGTATAGGTTCCCGCACAGAGATCGTAGAGGGTTGATGAAGTGGGTGTTGTTGCCGGAGGCGGGGAATAGCTATAAGTGTAAGGTCCTGGTCCACCTGTAACAATGGGAGTTATAGATCCTGTACAAGTGGTTCCAACAGTAGTCGTGGTGGAAACGGAACAGGTCAAATTCGCACACTGACCGTAGGAAAAAGAACCGATACCGGTAAGCAGTAAAAAGTGTAGGAGGTGTTTCATAGAATTGATTTTGACAATAGTAGAGAAAAATGATCTTCTTTGCAACTTTTAAAAATTGTACCAATCGAAGAAGCATAATGTTATGCTACGTTCTATCATTGAAATGAATCCGAACTTCTATTCCGGCCTCACTAAATCGATTCATAATTATGCTACCTTTGCTCCTTCAAAAAAAATGACAGGCAGGAGCATGGAAAATTCTAAAAAGATTACAGCAGCATTAATTTCGGTTTATTACAAAGACGGGCTCGAGCCGATCGTTCGCCAGTTGCATAAAGACAACGTAACCATTTATTCAACAGGCGGAACGCAAATCTTTATCGAGGCTTTGGGCATTCCGGTTGTCGCTGTGGAATCCATGACCAATTATCCTGAGATCTTCGGAGGCCGGGTAAAAACGCTTCACCCTGCTATTTTCGGTGGAATTCTTCACCGCAGAAACCTCCAGGGAGACCTTGACCAGGCTGCCCAGTTCAACATCCCGGCAATTGACCTAGTGATCGTCGATCTGTATCCGTTCGAAGAAACACTTGCTTCCGGAGCCGAACACCAGGATATCATCGAAAAGATCGATATCGGGGGAATCTCACTGATCCGCGCCGCAGCAAAGAATTACAATGACGTAGTGATCATTCCGTCGGTAAAGCAATACGCCCGCTTACAGGAGATCCTGGATACCAAAGGAGCGAACACAACACTTGAAGAGCGCAAGGCGTTTGCCCGCGATGCTTTCATGGTTTCTTCGCATTACGATACACACATTTTCCGCTACTTCAACCGGGAAGACGAATTGCCGGTTTTCAAGGAAAGCATCCTGGAATCACAATCGCTTCGCTATGGAGAAAATCCGCATCAGAAGGGTTGGTTCCATGGAGATTTCAACGCATTGTTTACACAGCTTCACGGAAAAGAGCTGTCTTACAACAACCTGCTGGATGTCGACGCGGCAGTTCAGCTCATGGCCGATTTTAAAGACGACAAGCCGACTTTTGCTATCCTGAAGCACAATAATGCGTGCGGACTGGCAACGCGTCCTTCCCTGAGAGAAGCTTATGCAGATGCGCTTGCAGGAGATCCTACTTCCGCTTTCGGTGGAATCCTGATCGCGAACAAAACGATCGATATGGCTACTGCAGAGCTGATCAACGATCTTTTCTGCGAAGTAGTGGTTGCCCCGGGATTCGATCCGGAAGCCGAAGCCTTGCTGAAAAGCAAAAAGAACCGCATTCTCCTTATTCAGAAACACGCCGAAATGCCAAAACGTCAGTTCCGTACCTTGCTGAACGGAGTGCTGGAACAGGACAAAGACACTATTTCCGAAGATGCGAGCCATTTTGAATCGCGTACCGATAAAAAACCGACAGCGCAGGAAGTGGAAGATCTCGTTTTTGCCAACAAGCTGGTGAAGCACACGAAATCAAACACGATCGTTCTCGCTAAGAACGGCCAGCTGATCGCCAGTGGAACAGGCCAGACTTCCAGGGTGGATGCTTTGAAGCACGCTATTGAGAAGGCAAATGCTTTTAACTTCGACCTGAACGGTGCGGTGATGGCTTCAGATGCGTTTTTCCCATTTCCCGATTGCGTGGAAATTGCTCACAAGGCAGGAATTACAGCAGTTGTTCAGCCGGGTGGATCTATTAAAGATGAATTGTCCATCGATTACTGCAATGCAAACGGCGTAGCGATGGTTTTTACCGGTAACAGACATTTCAAGCATTGATCGAAAACCCGACAACCGGTAAGTAAATCAGTTCTCGAAACCAAGAGATTTAACCGTTTCCGGGACAAATAAAAAAGGATTAACAGGAAGAGAATAGTTTGGAACAAGGTGTTAAAATATGAAGAGAAAAAAGAATTACGGTTTGTTGAGTGAATTAACCGTACCTTTTAATTTTTCGGACCTTGTTTTCAATTATTTTGGAGTATTTTTGTAACTTAATTTCCACTTTTTCCGAAAAAGGGGATGAACATATCGCAAAACGAAGGGATATAAATGGGACTTTTCAGTTTTCTTACACAAGAAATAGCTATTGACTTAGGTACTGCTAACACGCTTATCATCATGAATGATAAAGTGGTGGTGGACGAGCCTTCGATCGTAGCGAAAGACATTCAGACGGGTAAAGTTGTTGCTATCGGGAAGAAAGCACAGCAGATGCACGGAAAAACTCACAAATTGATTGAAACAGTCAGACCTTTGAAAGATGGTGTGATCGCCGATTTCCAGAGTGCTGAGCAAATGATCCGCGGATTTATCAAAATGATCAATCCCGGAAAAAGAATGTTCAATCCTACCCTGAGAATGGTGATCTGTATTCCTTCGGGAATTACCGAGGTGGAGAAACGTGCGGTACGTGACTCGGCAGAACACGCCGGAGCGAAAGAAGTTTACCTCATTCACGAGCCAATGGCAGCAGCTATCGGGATCGGGATCGACGTGGAAGAGCCAATGGGAAATATGATCATCGACATCGGTGGTGGTACATCCGAAATTGCAGTTATAGCACTTGGCGGAATTGTCTGCGATAAATCCATCCGTATTGCGGGTGATGATTTTACATCCGATATCGAAGAGTACATGCGTCGTCAGCACAACATCCTTGTTGGTGAGCGTACAGCAGAACAGATCAAGATCGAAGTTGGAGCAGCTTTACCGGAGCTCGACAATCCTCCTGCAGATTACGCCGTTCGCGGTCGTGACCTTATGACAGGAATTCCAAAAGAAATCATCATTACATATTCGGAAGTTGCACATGCGCTGGACAAAACGATTTCGAAGATCGAAGAAGCGATTCTGAGTGCATTGGAGCAAACACCGCCGGAGCTTTCAGCCGATATTTACAAAACGGGAATTTACCTCGCGGGTGGAGGATCGATGCTGAGAGGCCTTGACCGTCGCATTAACGAGAAAACAAAGCTTCCGGTTCACATCGCCGAAGATCCGCTGAGAGCAGTAGCCCGCGGAACAAGCATCGCATTGAAAAACTTAGACCGCTTCCAGTTCCTTATTAAGGATTAATGCTATACGTCATTTATATAAGTACGACTGCTCGGTAACGGGTGGTCGTTTTTTGTTTCCCCCTTTGGAGGGGGATTAAAGGGGAGCGTTCACTACCGAGATTAAACCATGGTCTCAAAGATCCTATCAGATAGTCTTCGAGGTAGAAGCGTTTGGCGATTGCATCCACACTAGTAATGGGTAAGTAAGGGAACATGACATTTTCCTTTAGCAATTGTTCCGATTCTTTAAAAGTTAAATGCCTAACAAGAGATTGCCAGCCCGACCGGAATTGACTTGAAGTTGTCGGTTTGTATAACTGAACATGCAAATTAAAATCATGGTAGTTCTCAGGTTTATTTTTTACAGGCCAATCACGAAGCGTTTTCCTGTACCGATGAAGCAAAAAACGATCATATATTGAAGTTGATCTTCCAACATATAAGGCATACCTATTGTTTTCTAACTGTGGAAACCAGCTTGTTTGATATTCTATTTCATGAATTACATGAGTCAGACTTTGATTTTCCTTAAGTTCCCGATTTTTAATTGCTTTACCTTTTAATAAAATCTTTCTGGATAATTTATCAAGTTCATCTTTTGGACCAACCCACCAAAAGATATAAATTCCCGAAATGTCTGAAGCGATTTTTGGCAATTCGAAGTTTTCTGTTTCTTTGAAAAAATGATCTATCCAGCCTAGGTTAAATAATTCTGCGTTCGGAGTAAGTAAGCTTAAATCCATAGTCTTTAATTTTTCCTCCCCCCTTAATCCCCCTCCAAAAGGGAGCTAAGTTTCGCCGTAACGAACTAAACAAACAGCATCTTCACATTCGTAGTAAACAGCTTCACGGCAATAGCAAGAAGAATGATCCCGAACACTTTTTTAAGAATGGCAATTCCTCCCGGGCCTAAGATCAGCTCCAGGCGCTTGGTAAGTCGCAGCGTAATATAAACGATCACGACATTGATCACGATTGCCAGTACAATATTAATGTTCTGGAATTCTGCGCGGAGAGAAATAAGCGTTGTCATGGTTCCCGCTCCTGCAATGATAGGAAACGCAAGCGGAACGATACTGGCCGTTTTTCCCGAAACACTGTCACGGAAAAGCCGCACTCCGAGGATCATCTCAAGGCTCATGGCAAATAGGATAAACGAACCGGCAACAGCAAATGAGCGGATATCCACACCGAAGAGCTGTAAGATGCTTTCTCCGAGGATCAGGAATCCTATCATGATACAAAGCGAAACGAAGCTGGTGCGCATCGCATGGATGTCTCCGGATTGTTCCTTCAGTTTAATGATGATGGGAACCGAGCCTACGATGTCGATCACCGCAAACAAGACCATCGTTGCTTTAAATAATTCGGCCGAATCGAAACCTGCGAAATAGTCCCACATATTACTGATGTTGTTGGATGGTGCGTTCTACAATATAGGGAAAATAGCGGTGCTCGAGTTCCTGCACTTTCATCGCAACGGTTTCCGGAGAATCCGTTTCATCGAGGTCGACGCTGTATTGCTCAAGCATTCTGCCTTTGTCAAATTCTTCATTTACCAGGTGAATAGTGATGCCGCTTTGCATTTCCTTCGCTTCGATCACTGCCCGATGAACGAACATGCCGTACATGCCCTTTCCTCCGAATTTCGGAAGCAGGGCGGGGTGAATGTTAATGATTCGGTCTTCGAACGCTCTTATTAAAGAAAGCGGAAGCTTGCGGAGAAATCCGGCGAGAATGATCCAGTCGATGTTTCGCGCCTGCAGATCGGAGGTAAGCTCAACACCGTCTTCGAACGATTGATTACCGTAGATCAGCACTTCGATCCCCAGGTTTTTTGCCTTTTCGACCACCGGCGCATCGGGTTTGTTACACACCAGTAACGAGATGCTGATGGTTTCATGTCCTTCAAAATACCGGATGAGATTAACAGCATTTGAACCGGAACCTGATGCGAAAAGTGCTACCGACTGGGTTTTCATGCCGCAAATTTAATCAATAGTTATAGAATGAACGGAGAGGCAAACAGGCGATCAGGTCGATTTCTCCCTTTTGATGGAGGTAAAGTGGAAGGATCAGGTCAAGTATGTCCGATAGCAAAACTCCCCTCAATCCACCTGAATTCAGCCGATGAGCAACATTTAACGCTTCTTCGGCTTCAATTAAGTTGAGATATATTTTGTTTATATGGGTTTTCCTTTTTTCTTTGCACACTGAAAAACATTTAAAAGAATTCGAGATGTCTGATATCAAATCAAGAGTAATATCTATCATAGTAGATAAATTGGGAGTTGAAGAAAGCGAAGTAACTAACGAAGCGAGCTTCACGAATGACCTGGGAGCTGACTCTCTGGACACCGTAGAACTGATTATGGAATTCGAAAAAGAATTCAATATCGCAATTCCGGATGATCAGGCTGAGAACATCCAAACAGTTGGTGACGCGGTTTCTTATATCGAGAAAAACGCTAACTAATCTACCCGAAAGCTTTCGGGTAGAGTAAACAATCAATATTGAATTTATGGATCTGAAGAGAGTTGTTGTAACCGGACTTGGTGCTTTGACGCCTATTGGAAATACTGTATCGGAGTACTGGGACAGTCTTTTGAGTGGGAAAAGTGGTGCCGCGCCGATTAAGCAATTTGACGCATCCAAATTCAAAACATTGTTTGCCTGCGAGGTAAAGAATTTTAATGTCGAGGATTTCATCGACAAAAAGGAAGCAAGAAAATTAGATCAATTTTCACAATACGCCATGGTCTCTGCAACAGAGGCCATGGTTGATTCCAAATTGCTGGAATCAAATCCGAATGTGGATCGTATCGGTGTGATCTGGGGATCGGGCGTAGGTGGTTTGAAAACATTCCAGGACGAGTCACAAAACTTTTTCGAGGGTGATGGAACACCGAAATTCAATCCGTTCTTTATTCCAAAAATGATTGCGGATATCGCAGCAGGTCATATTTCAATTAAATATGGTTTGCGTGGTCCCAATTATGTGACCGTTTCGGCCTGCGCTTCTGCAACGAACGCCATTATCGATGCCTATAACCTGATCCGTCTCGGAAAAGCTGATGCATTTGTAACAGGAGGTTCGGAAGCAGCTGTCAACGAAATGGGAATGGGTGGTTTCAATGCTTTGAGAGCTTTGTCTACCCGAAACGATTCTCCCGAAACCGCTTCCCGTCCGTTCGATGTGGATCGCGATGGTTTCGTCCTCGGAGAAGGTGCAGGAGCTTTGATCCTGGAAGAATACGAACACGCAGTTAAACGCGGTGCAAATATCTATGCAGAAGTAGTAGGAGGTGGAATGTCCGGTGATGCTTATCACATGACGGCCCCGCATCCTGACGGTATAGGAGCACGCAACGTCATGATCGCAGCTTTGGAAGATGCCGATATGAAACCGGAAGAAGTGGATTACGTGAATGTTCACGGTACATCTACGCCGCTTGGTGATATCGCTGAAACAAAAGCAATTCTCCAGGTTTTTGGTGAGCATGCCTACAATCTGAACATCAGTTCTACAAAATCAATGACTGGCCATTTATTGGGAGCAGCAGGAGCTATCGAAGCGATCGCCTGCATCCTGGCAGTTAAAAACGATATCGTTCCTCCAACCATCAATCACTTTACAGATGATCCGGAAATCGATAGCCGTTTGAATTTTACATTCAACGAACCGCAGAAACGAACCGTTGATGTAGCTCTGTCAAATACTTTTGGTTTCGGTGGTCACAATACGTCAGTGATTGTTCGAAAATTCAAGGGGTAATAGTTTGCGCTTAAAAATTCCTTTTCTTAATGCCGGCAGATCAAAAGAAGATCTGCAGTTCATCCGGTTCTTTATCGATAAGTTTGGTTATCGGCCCAGGAAGCTTGAATTGTTTTACGAAGCAACTACACACCGTTCCATCGCTTATTCGACTCCAAAAGAATTTTCCAACGAACGCCTAGAATTCCTCGGAGACGCGATCCTCGATGCTATTATTGCCGAATTTCTCTTTCACAAATTTCCGGACCAGGACGAAGGCTACCTCACAAAAGTGAAGTCAAAGGTGGTTTCCCGGAAAACACTTTCGGAGATCGGTGAAGAGCTTGAGCTGCGCAAAATTCTGCGCTACAACAAAGGAAGGTCGATTAATTTATCGTCCCTGGAAGGAAATGCTTTCGAAGCGATCATCGGCGCTATTTACCTCGACAGCTCTTATGAGAACGTGAAAAAGATCATTCACCACCAGATCTTCCGGAAATACGTCGACCTCAACAAAATCCTGGAAGAAGAGATCGATTTCAAGTCGAAGCTCTTCATCTGGAGCCAGAAACGCCGACTTGGACTGGAATTTATTGTATTGCAGGAAGAAAACGTTCACGGAACCTGGAAATACGAAGTGATGGTGCAGATCAATTCTACCAATTACGGAAAGGGAATAGGAGCTTCCAAAAAGATCGCCGAACAGGCAGCAGCAAGAGAAACGCTTATCCTGATGGGAGAACTCTAGAGGATGTTGATTTTGGATGTTTAATTTTAAATTGCAAAACATCCAACATCCAACATCCAACATCCAACATCCAACATCTCCGTTATTCACATTTTCTTGATTATAACATAATTGTAAGCGCTTTATTTCCCTGCTTTCCTGTGCTTTTTATGGTTAACTTTGAGGCTTAAAATTCGTGGTGTGAGTAAACAGAAACGTCATGTGTTATCGCTGGAAACGGAAGTCGACTTTGAGTTGATCGGGATCTGTTCCCACCATAGCGATTACAGGCTGGCGTGGGGACTTAACCAGGAATTAAAGCTCCAGCTTGCCAAAAGCGACGAGCTGTTTGCAGTTACCAGTAAGAAAGGCCAGGTCGTTTCCGAACATTCTTACTACCTGTGGTACGACGAGGAAAACCAGGTCGAATTTTACCTGATCAAGAATAAAAACGAAGGTAAATTCCTGATCCCCGAAAAAAGCCAGGTCGATTACTTCTTGTTCCTGCGCGAAAATCAGGTGCTCGAGCTCGAAGACCTGCTGGAAGATGTAAAGAAAATTAACAGCGTGATGGCCGCCTATCTGTTTGATCCGGCCGATTTGCCTTCCGCTGAACAAATCATATTCTAATGAAAAAAACAAAAATTGTAGCAACACTCGGACCTGCCTCAACAACGGATATCGACACGCTGCGCCAGATGATGCTCGAAGGAGTAAATGTTTGCCGTTTAAACTGCTCACACGGGTCGCATGCCGATCACAAGCGGAATATCGACATGATCCGTGAGCTGAATGCGGAAACGGGGCTCAACGTCGCCATTCTTGCTGATTTGCAGGGACCGAAGATCCGTACTTACGAAATGGAGAACAACGGCGTGATGATGGTTAACGGTGCCGAAGTAACGATCGTAACCGAGAAGATCATGGGAACAGCCGAGAAATTCGGTATCAGTTACGAATTCATGCCACGCGATGTGCAACCGGGCGAACGCATTTTGCTCGACGACGGAAAACTGATGATGGAAATCGTTTCCACGGACGGGATCCGCGAGATCAAAGCTAAAGTGATCCACGGAGGAATTCTTTCTTCGAAGAAAGGAGTAAATCTTCCCAATACGGTGATCTCTTTGCCTTCCCTGACGATAAAAGACCGGGAAGATCTGGAGTTCGCGCTGAAAGAAGATGTTGACTGGATCGGTTTATCGTTCGTGCGTTCTGCCCGCGATATCATCGAGCTGAAACACATCATTTCCAGTAAGCATGCGAAAGCAAAAGTAATCGCTAAGATCGAAAAGCCGGAAGCAGTGGAAGACATCGACGAGATCATCAAAGTCAGCGATGCGCTGATGGTTGCGCGCGGAGATCTCGGGGTAGAAGTTCCTTACCAGAGTGTGCCGCTGATCCAGAAAATGCTGATCCGTAAAGGACACCAGCATGCGAAGCCTGTAATCGTGGCAACGCAGATGATGGAAAGCATGATCACCAATATTTCTCCGACCAGGGCCGAAGTAAATGACGTAGCGAATGCCGTTCTCGACGCTGCGGATGCCGTAATGCTTTCGGGAGAGACTTCCGTTGGTAAATTCCCGGTGGAAGTGATCAGCACGATGGCGAATATCGTTCGCGAAATGGAAAACTTCGAAGGGATCTATAACAAAGAAGAGCTTCCTGAAAAATCACAGGCCCGCTTTATTTCGGATTCCATTTGCTTCAATGCCTGTCGTCTTGCCCAGCGCGTGGAAGCCGACGCGATCATTACGATGTCTTACTCAGGCTATACAGCTTACAAGATCGCATCGCAACGGCCAAATGCTCCGATCTACGTGTTCACCGGGAACAAAGAGATCCTGACCCAGCTGAACCTGGTTTGGGGAGTGCGCGCATTTTACTACGATAAAAAAGTAAGCACAGACCACACGATTGCGGATATCAAATACCTGCTCACAAAAGAAGGCTTGCTGAAACAAGGAGATCTGGTCATCAATCTGGCATCTATTCCGATCGAAGAGAACGGGAAATCGAATATGCTGAAATTGAGTTACGTCGAATAATAGACATACGGCTTAAGGAAAAGCTTCACAAGCCCTGGGTAATTCTTGGTAAGGCTTGAGGAAAGTTAAACAAGGTCTGAGGAATTCTATACAAGGTCTGGGTAATTCTTGGTAAGGCTTGAGGAAAGTTAAGCAAGGTCTGAGAAATTCTATACAAGGTCTGGGTAATTCTTGGTAAGGCTTGAGGAAAGTTAAACAAGGTCTGAGAAATTCTATACAAGGTCTGGGTAATTCTTGGTAAGGCTTGAGAAAAGTTAAACAAGGTTTGAGGAATTCTATAAAAGTCCGGGATCTTTGACTTTCGAATCAGCTTAAAATAAAAAGGGCGGTTCTGATAGTTTCAGAACCGCCCTTTTCGGTATGTGCAAATTAATGTAGCCTTATTTGATCGCGATACGAGCCGCAATTGCTCCGCCTATTCCAAATCCTACATAAGGAAATAAACGAACTGTCGGATTAACGTCTACCGCAAGATTCAGAGGAAATTCAGCAAAGGTATATTCCAATCCGATTACGCCGTCTACACCACCCCATGTACCTCCGCGGTTGTAATAATAATCGTCGTTGTAACGGTTGTTGTAGTAACGGTATCCGTTCGACCAGAAACCGATGTCTCCACCAACACCCCAGTACCAGTCAAGGCCGCCTTCGATATTGGTATTTCTTTCATACAATCCCTGGATCCAGATATTGTGTGCTCCTCCTCCGACATTTACTTCTACGGCACTTGGTCCGCCAAAGAAATGCTTAAGGCTCAAAGCTCCGTATCCAGGAAAACCTCCTTTGATACCGATAGCAGTGTTGTATTGCTGTGCTGTGGTAAGTTGCGTTGTTCCCAAGATGACAAGCAGCGCAAGTAGTAACTTTTTCATAATTCCCATTTTCGTCAAAGATGGTCTTAATCGAGTTTTCCTGCAAGGGTAAAAGCAATTCGTTTAGAAAAATTGGCTTTTGAATCGGTTGTAAATGCTTCGATAACGGCCAGGTAAATTCCAGGCTGAGCCAGCGCATCTTTATCATTGATCCCGTTCCAGGTGAAAGTGCCCAGCAGTGCGAGCAGCTCACTTTTGGTCAGCTCCCGGATCAGCCTTCCCTGGTCGTCGTAAATGTTGACCGTTGCGATCATTCCCGGCTGCGGCATCGTGTAATAAAATTGCAGAACATCTTCAAATCCGTCATTATCGGGTGAAAAAATGGGATTTACCGTTCCGAAATCACCGTTAACACCACCTTGCTGGTAGTGGGAATTCTGCTTTCCGGGCGTTCCGAACCCGATTGTTTCTGCGGCCGTATGCCAGTTGGACGGCGAAGTGGAAGGTCCGTTCGGATCGATGCGCTCCAGTGTCTTGTTTTCGGTATCGTCGATCAGCGACAAATGCCAGTCTTCCCTGTAAGATACTTTGTCGATGATAATACCATTATACAGTATGAAAATAGTGGAAGAATCATTGTTCAGCGGTGGCAATGCGAGCTGGCAGAATGTTCCTTCAACCGCTTCGGGAAACTGCATTTTCTGAAAATTGCTGTCTGCTGTGAAAACGACATACTCCCCGGGAAACAACAGGCGATGTTCTGAGATCGTTTTGATATTGGCGATGGTGTCGTCGTCGAAATTTGCAAGCTGGTAATTGGTGAGATCCAGTACCTTGTTCGAATTGTTGTAGACTTCCACAAAATCGGTTCCGCCAGTTCCGGGATCGAACAGGATTTCGTTGATCTTCAGATCGCCTGTTTCGGGAAGGCTGGCCAAGGCAAAATTCCCGGAGATCGTTGTTGCGTTCAGCCAGCAATCGGAAACCGGCCCGTAAGTAAAGCTGTAAAGCTGACTGGAAGCAATAGGCTGGGAGAACGTGATGAGCACCGTATCCGTAAATGCGGTGAGAACGGAAACAGAGCTAACGGCCAGCGCCGGATCGGTTGAAAAAAGCGCATTCACCAGCTGCGACGAATCCATTCCTTCGGAGAAAGAAAGCCGGAGCATATCCGGTGCGATCGCCAGTGATCCTGCGAGCGCAGGAACCTGTGTGTCGGGCGAATTAGCGTAAACGCTGTTCTGAGCTCCGGGTGTTCCTCCCAACTGATCATTGCTGGCAGTCCAGTTGGAAGAGCCGGAACAGGGATGGTTGGGGTTGATCAGCTCAATCGTGTAGCCGCCTTCCTTTTTGATCGCATCGTGGTACCAGGAATCGGTATAGCTGAGAGAATCGATCAGCAGTAGTGAAGGAGCTTTCAGAACGATCGCGTCACCAGAATTGTTCAGGCTCGGGAAGCTCGTAACCGGGAATCCTGTTGGAAATCCCCCGGTAACGGAAGAAGTGGCGCATAGAATTTTGTATTCTCCCGGAGAGATCCAGCCCGAAGTAATCGTACCGCTGGAGGAAGCATCGCCGAGCTTCCAGCCCGCCAGGTTGAAGAACTTGGAGCTTACGTTATGAACTTCCACGAATTCCAGTTCGGGCAGCCCGATTGCAGGACTCGGATCGCACATAAATTCGGTGATGATAAGATCGCCTTTCTCTGCGGTTTCGTTCACCAGGTAGGTAAATCCGGAAGTAAGCCCGGTTGCTGTATTTCCCGCTGGATCATTGATAGAAGCAACTGTCAGCATGTAAGCTTGTCCGTTGGAAAGCGAACCTGAAAGCGACAGGTGGACCAAAGCTGCGTCTGTACCGTCGATGGTGGCAGCGCTCACGGAAACTGCAGGATTGAAGGAATAATTGGAAGCAGTTGCAGCGGCGGCTCCACTAACGGGTTCGTCGAATAAAACAGTTACCTGCTGATCGGCAACAGCTGTAACAGAAACGATAGAAGGAGCCTGGGTATCCACGATTTCCGGGCCGGCATAAACATCGTCGAAATGATACTTGGTCGCATTGCTTGCTGTATAAACGGCCAGAATTCCGAAATAGGTTCCGGAAAGATTGGCTGCGTCAGTTCCTGTTGCCTGGAGCGTATAGTTGATTCCGCCCGCAGCATCGGTAAAAAGCGACCATTGCCCGGTGGCACTCCTGACAACGCGCACGCCGATATTAAAAGATGCTGCTATCTGTGCTGCCGGACCTGAGCAAATGGTCGTTTCAACTCCACTCACCAGTTTTCTCAGGTGAACAGCATCAGCCGATCCTGTTTCTCCGAATTGAAGGAAGAATCCGTCAGCAAGTGTGAGGTCCGAATTCGTCGCCGTAAGAAATACACGGCCATAATTACCGGATGAAGGTGCGGTAGTGATGTTCACGCGTACGCGCCACTCCTGGTCGTCCAGGCTTGAAAGTCCGTGAGGTGTTGCCAGGTAGGAAGTTGCTGCGACTGTATTGCTTGTTTGAAGCTCTTTGGCAGCATTGACGATAAAGCTGGAACCAGTTCCGCTCCACGCAGGATTTGCGGTAAAATCTCCGTCTGTAAATTGTTCTGTGAGCTGTGACCAGGAATAGTGTGATAGCGCCAGAAATAGTAGTAGTGAAAAACCCGTCTTCATATCTTAAAGATTGCACTAAAGATATAAAAACGGGTTAAATTTCAATTATTTGCTCACCACAAAGAAGCAAAGTTGATTTCCCTTAATAAACCGGCTCTTTGTTTTCTTTGCTTGATATATTGTCAAAAATTCTTTTGTGCCTTTTGTGGTGAATCCGATCAGAAATTAGGAAGCTCTTCTTCCGGGATCTGCTGATTGATCAGTTTTGTAATTCCTTTCAGGTAAACTTTCTCATCTTTCGAGCAGAAAGAGATCGCAACGCCTGAAGAACCTGCACGGCCTGTTCGCCCGATACGGTGAACATAAGTCTCTGCAACTTCCGGCAATTCGAAATTAATGACGTGACTCAGTGAATCCACGTCGATTCCACGGGAGGCGATATCTGTAGCAACAAGGATGCGAATATCACGGCTTTTGAATCCTTTTAGTGCACGCTCACGCGCATTCTGCGATTTATTACCGTGAATAGCTTCGGCTTTTACTCCTGACTTGTTCAATTCACGAACAACCTTGTCTGCACCGTGCTTCGTACGTGTAAAGACCAATGCGTGATCGATGGACTTTTCATTCAGGATGTGACGAAGCAATGAGCGTTTCTGCTCTTTCTCTACGTAGTAAACCGATTGCGAAACCAGCTCTGCGGTCGAAGAAACAGGAGTTACCTGCACATTTACCGGTTCGAACAATAATGTTCCCGCCAGTTTTTTGATCTCCGGGGAAACCGTTGCGGAGAAGAAGATCGTTTGTTTGTTCTTCGGCAATTTAGCCAGTACTTTTTTGATGTCGTGGATGAAACCCATGTCGAGCATGCGGTCGGCCTCGTCGAGTACAAAATGCGTAATGTGCTGCAGGCTGATGTAGCCCTGCTGCATGAGATCGAGCAAACGGCCCGGTGTAGCGATAAGTACGTCAACTCCTGCATTGAGCGAGTTCACTTGTTTACCTTGTGAAACTCCACCGAAAATAACGGCTGAGCGCACTCTTGTATTTTTTCCGTAATCGCGGAAGCTTTCACCGATCTGGATAGCAAGCTCGCGTGTTGGAGCAAGGATCAGCGCTCTTGTCTGGCGTTTGCCTTTAACAGGTTCTGCGTGATCGAGTATCTGGAGAAGCGGTAAAGCGAAAGCTGCTGTTTTTCCGGTTCCGGTCTGGGCACATCCGAAGATGTCGTGGCCTTCTAAAATCGGGATGATTGATTGGGCCTGGATAGGTGTTGGTGTGGTGTAACCCACGGCGTCAAGCGCGTCCAATAAGGACTGGCTTAATCGTAAATCTTTAAAAGACATATTAAATTTGGTATTCTGTATCCGAACTGGATGTCACGTGTGTTTGTACTTTACAACACTCACAAATCGGGAAATCAGTGAAAGAAACTCTGATTCTTTTTCTGATTGCTGTGCAAAGATACGCAAAAAACGTTCTCCCACGGATATCGCATATTTATGCTGGTTAAATAGTCTGGACTGGCAATACTAATAAGTTGCATACGAATGTCCGTTAAAACCAGTTGTAATTAAATACAATTCTGCGTTAATCTGCGAAATCTACGGGAGATTATCGAAATCCGAGGGACTTTATCAGTAATTTTAACCCGTAAATTTTATTCGGCAAAGTAATGAATGTAGCAGTTGTTGGCGCTACCGGAATGGTAGGCCAGGTGATGATGGAAGTGCTGAAAGAGCGCAGCTTCCCGATTACACAATTAATTCCCGTGGCTTCCGAGAAGTCGGTGGGGAAGATCATCGATTTCGGCTCGCTGAAGTGCCCGGTCGTAGATCTTGCAACTGCTGTTTCCATGAAACCCGATGTGGCGATCTTTTCCGCAGGTGGTGAAACATCGCTGGAATGGGCGCCGAAATTCGCAGCCGCCGGAACGATCGTGATCGATAACAGCTCTGCCTGGAGAATGGATCCGGATAAAAAACTGGTCATTCCCGAAATTAACGGCGACGAGCTCACCGCAAACGACAGGATCATTGCCAATCCGAATTGCAGCACGATACAGCTGGTCATGGCACTGGCGCCTTTGCATAAGAAATACACGATTAAGCGCGTGGTGGTTTCCACGTATCAGTCCATTACCGGAACCGGCGTAAAAGCGGTTCAGCAGCTGGAAAACGAGCGCGCGGATATCAAAGGCGAAATGGCTTATGCTTACCCGATCGATAAGAACTGCATTCCTCACTGCGATTCCTTTACGGACAATGGCTACACGAAGGAAGAAATGAAACTGTCGAATGAAACCAAAAAAATCCTCGATCCTGCTATTCGTGTAACGGCCACGGCTGTTCGCGTTCCTGTTGTAGGCGGACATTCGGAAGCGGTGAACATCGAATTTGAAAACGATTTCGACCTGGCTGAAGTGCGCAAGCTGATGCACGATACCGAAGGCATTACGCTGAAAGACGATCCGACGTCGAATGCTTATCCTATGCCGCGTTACGCGCAGGGAAAAGACGATGTGTTCGTTGGAAGGATCCGCCGGGACGAATCACGCGATAACGCCTTGAATATGTGGATAGTTGCAGACAACCTGAGAAAGGGCGCTGCTACGAATGCTGTTCAGATTGCCGAATTGCTTGTTAAAAAAGGTATTCTGAAGGCTTAGCCCACAATTTTACAGGCGATTGGGCGTTTAAAGAAAAGAACAATATGAAGCGGTTTACAGTTACTTTGATACTTATTCTTAGCGCGGTCACGGCCGGCTTCGGTCAGCGTAATAATAAGCTGAGCCGCTCCGAGCTGGGCTTTATGGTCGGCGGCTCCTATTACATCGGGGATCTCAATCAGAAACATTTTAAGAATACGAATCTCGCCGGCGGATTGCTCTTCCGGTTCAATATTCATTCGCGTCTGGCCTGGAGAACGAATTTCACCTACTGTTTTGTCGAAGGATACGACTCCGAATCGAACCGCGATCTGCTGGTGAACCGGAATCTGTCGTTCCAGAGCAAATTATACGAGCTGGGAACGGGTCTCGAGTTTACCTACCTGCCGTTCGAAATGGGGCATGATCGTTACAAAGGAACCGCTTATCTGTTGGCCGAGCTGGCATTGGTACGCATGAATCCCACAACCGATTACAACGGCGACCAGGTCGAATTGCAGCCGCTGGGAACGGAAGGGCAGGGAACAAGCCTGACATCCAAATCGACTTACCTGAAAACGCAGCTGGCTGTTCCGCTTGGAGTGGGACTTCGTTTTTCGCTTGGAAAAAATGCCTGTATCAATTTCGAATACGGCATCCGCTTTTTGTTCACCGATTACCTCGACGATGTAGGTTCTTACCGGTATGCAGATGAAACCGTAATTCTTTCCGAAAATGGTCCTATCGCAGCTGAGCTGAGCAACCGCAGTCTCGACGGCTCGCGTTTCGGTCGCAGGGGAAATCCTACAAGCCGCGACTGGTACAGCTTCTTTGGCGCCGGACTTACGTTCAGGCTTGGAAGACCGAAGGGTTGTCATTTGATCTGACACCGAAGATTTATTCGACCTTAACAATCCGGCGGTGTATGATAAGCAAAGCTCTTTTGGGATTTCTTACTGTTAGTTTGTTAAGCACCGACTGTGGTTTGAGCTCGTAAGAGGAATCAATGGAGTTCGAGGATTGTCCATGCGGGCAATTTGCGGAATCCCAAAATAGTCCGCAGATGATGGTGTGCTGTAGTCCCGACCCTTCAGTCGGGATGTAGCTACGGCCTCGTTCTGTCGGCGGTCCCGGCCTTTTCGGACGGGAATTTTAACAGGGATTTCGCTTGATGTTTTGTTGCTTTTGCATCAAGGCAAAAGAAAAGAACAGTAGTCCGCAGGCGGACAATTACTTGAATGGTAGCAGAAAACCTTTGGCTTAAGCCAAGTAATAAGGAGAGATCATGAAGTAAACCACAACTCCTGTCACAGCTACGTAAAACCATACCGGCCACGTAATTTTCGTCAGCTTTCTGTGCTTGTCGAATTTTTCTTCCAGTGCGAACAGGTAGGAATAAAGCACCATTGGAATAACAGCAATACTCAGGATCACGTGTGAAGCCAGCAGGATGAGGTAAACCAATCGTGTTGATCCAACCGCGAGCTTTTCGGCAGCATCGAGCTTGCCGCTGTGATCCGTATCACCAAAAACAACTGCTTCTGTTGTCAGGTGGTAAGCAATGTACATCAGCAGAAAAAGCACGGATAAAGCCATACATACCTTATTCAGCTGCTCGTGAAGCCTGAAGTTCTTCTGTTTCACGAAGATCAGTGACAGGACTAGCAAAAAAGCCGTCAGCGCATTGATTCCTGCGTAGATCGAAGGAAGAAATCCGAGGTCAACACCTTTAATTTTCGGCGCGCCGAACAGGATGGCAACGGCAACCGGGATAATGATCGAAAGCGCAAGGATGAGCTTCCGGTAGTTCTTAGTTTTTCCTGCAGTCGATTCCATATTCTATACTTAATAATTTGCGAATGTCTTTGTTCATCTGGTCCACTTCTTCGGTGATTGTTCCGTGATAAACGCCGCGAACATAGCCTTCGCGGTCAACCAGCACCAATCCGTCGGAATGGGCAAAACCTCCCGGAGCCATAGCTGTTGCCTCTGCGTGAACGAGGAAATTCTTCACTCCCAGGGCATGTGTTTTTGCTTCGTCACCCGTGAAGAAGTACCAGTTTTCAGCCTGGATGCCGTTGAGCTTAATGTATTCCCGCAATACGGCCGGCTGGTCTTTCTTCGGATCTATGCTGAAGGACATGAACTGCAAATACTGGCCAATATCGCCGGTAAGAATGTTCAGACGCTTCATCTGTGAGATCATTGGCGGACAAATAGAAGGGCAGGAGGTAAAAAAGAAATTGGCTACCCAGACTTTCCCCTTCATCTGCCGGGAAGTGATCATCACGGAATCCTGGTTGATGTACTTAAAAGCCGGAATCTTCGGGAAAACAGAATCTACAAATTGCTTTCCGCCTTTTTCATAAGTAACGATGTCGAAATTCCCTGCGTAGGGAAGCGCTCTCGGTTTCTTTTCGGAATCAGTGCCGCACGACACCAGTAGCAGAAGGAAGGTAAAAGCAAGTGCTGAGTAAATTGCAGACCGTTTCATTTTTTCTCTTTCTTCCATTTTGCTTTGTCGTACTGCTTATCCAGCAATGCAACGTGTTGTTTCATGGTGCGGACCATACTTTCACTTTCTCCCGAAAGCACCATGCGCAAATGACTTTTTTTATCGACCAGTAACATCAGTTCCTGGAATGCTTCTCCGCCGAAATACTTATCGCCTTTCTGAAGCAGCGATTTACCGTTGTTGGTGATGTTGTACAAAGCGCGGGCATCTCCGTTTGCCAGTATCCAGACCGAAGGGTCGTAGTTTTCAACACGGTCTTTCAGCATGAATTCCACATCTTTCAGGCGGTCGGAAGGATTTCCCTTTCCGTCGGTAACAAAAGAAACAAGCTTCACATGGCCGAGCTTTTTGCTGTTCCTCCTGATCTGCTGGAACAGCTGCTGATCCACATGCCAGGTAGAAATTCCGCAGCTGTCGGGGCAAGATGGCTGGATGGTCGTGAAGATCACGATCTGGTTCTTGAAGGAAGCGTTAGTATACACTTTTCCGTTGATATCGGTAAACCGGTAAGCCGGAATGGCTCCATAGTCTTCGAGTTGCTTGAACTTATGCTCGCAGCTTCTGGTAGACATGAGTATTAATAAAAAAGCCGGTCCGAATAGCAGGAAAAGAGCTAATAACGGGCCGGCTTTAGAAGATGATTTAGCCATCTGCTGTAATATGTTTTGTTGGAAGACTAGCCTCCGTATGTGTCCCAGGCGTGGTTTACGGCCATGGCTTCTGTCAATGCAATAAATATCAAATAGATAATAAACAGGGCATAAGGTACGAGGATGAAGTATTTCAATACTTTTTTCTCGTCTCCAAGGTGCATAAATGTCAGTACGATGTAACCTGCTTTCAAAAGCGTAAGTCCGATGAACAGCATTTTTACGATCCACCACATGGGATTATCCTGGTGAACGATAGATCCGATGGCAACCTCGATACCTGTAATTACAGTAAGTATTGCAGTAACGATCCAGATCTTGCGGCGGATCTTTTTACCCGCTTCTTCGCTGTGATGTGTGTCTAACGAATATTCAATAACGTCATCTCTTTCCATAACTATAGATTGTAAGAAGAATTAAACAAGATAGAAGAAGGTAAATACGAATACCCAGACCAGATCGACAAAGTGCCAGTAAAGACCTGTTTTCTCAACCATTTCGTAGTGGCCGCGACGGTGGTAAGTACCACGTGCAACACCCATAAAGATCAGGATATTGATAATAACTCCTGAGAATACGTGGAATCCGTGGAATCCTGTAATGAAGAAGAAGAATTGTCCGTACTGGGCCGGTCCGTATTCGTTTGATTTAAGATCCGCACCGTAAACGATTCGTTCTTTCTCTCCTGAATTCAGTGATTCCCAGTATAATTTTTCAGCTTCTTTTCCTTTGATCTTGGTTGTTTTATCCAAAGCGATACCTGAACCGTCTGTTTTAACGATCAGCATCATGTGCTCGTCTGCATGACGTTTCCATGTTGCAACCGAACCGTCGTGAAGAGTGATCTGGTTGTTTTTAACCTGACCGTGCATTACTGCAGTGCGGAAATGGTGGAACAGCTCATCCGGAGTTTCTTTGATCACTTCACCTTTCTTGTGGTGTTTTCCGGCCTCTACAACTGTAAAGCTTTCAAACTCCCCGAAATGTCCTTTAACGATAGCGCGCGATCCTTTGTACTGTCCGCTTGCGATCTCAACACTTCCGAAATGTGTTCCGTGGATAAAGTGGGACCATTCCCAGGCCTGTGATCCAAGGAAGAAGAAACCACCGATAATGGTAGCGATCATCCATTTGAAAACACCTTTTTTATCCATACGATGGCCTGCCTCAACAGCAAGTACCATAGTTACAGAAGATACGATCAGGATGAAGGTCATCAGGGCAACATAAGCCAGCGGATATCCGTGACCAAGACCCGGTAACGAGTCGAATGTTTCCTCACCGATCGGCCATGCGCTCTGCGTGGTGTGACGGGTATATCCGTAAGCAGTCAATAACCCTCCGAATGTCAATGCATCCGATACCAGGAAGAACCACATCATTAACTTTCCGTAGCTCACACTGAATGGAGAGACCTTACCTCCCCAAAGTGATCCCGAATCGACGTGTGTTGTAGCGTGTCCAGCCATTTGAATTTTTTTTGTGCAAGTTTAATGAATTAAAAGTAAAAAAAGCAACAAATAAATCCACAATGCACCCAAAAAGTGCCAGAAGATTGCGCCCATTCTTACTGAGAGGTAATCGTCCACATACAACTTGCCTGTAAATGAACGGATTGTCATGCGCATCATATAAAGCAATGTTGCAAGAACGTGTAATAAATGTAGAAAAGTGATCAGGAAAAGAAAGGAAGTGGCCGTGTCTGCCGACTGATTCATTTTAAGCTGAAGAGGTGCCTCGAGTGGCTGACCGTTATAATGAAGCGTTCTGTCGATGTATTTCAGCTCTTTTCCCTTGTAGAAAATGTGGAAATCTTTGCCCATTTCGCCTTTCAGGAAGAAGTCGCCACGACCATCGCGAAGATTGCCCGCGAAAGCAACCAGCCGGTGAAGGTCCGTGAATTGAAGCTCTGTAGTGTCATTTACCAGGAATTTCCCGCTCTCAAAGCGCAGCTCTTCGTTCTTGTAAAGAAGGATGTATTTGCTTCCATAACCAGTAATCTGTTTCGGGAGAACGGAGTCTGCAAGGCGGAATTGTTTTGCAAAATCTGCAATCTCTTTCTTTTCCTGCGGCGTTACTTTCTTGCCAGCCAGGAAATAATCGTTGGCATTGATATCGAGGTATTTCCCGTTTACTTTTAACTGGTAGAAATCACCATAGCGGCCTTCTGTTACCAGGATCGGACCTGTAGCGTGAGCGCCGTTTTCAAATAATTGCCCGTAGCCCTTAAACTGGAACCAGGCAAAGCCGATCCCCAGAACGAAAGTCACAGGAACAAGGGTCTTGGCGACCTTGGTAAATCCTTTTCTTCCTCTCCTGATCCCGATCTCCAGTGTGATGCTGCTCAGAACGATCAGTGCGGTACTTACATAGAATGCCGGCGGGAAATCGAATTTCACCCAGAATGTATCGCCCATGGATACCAGGTACGCGGATGTAAGCCCGGCGAAGAGCATGATAACGCTGAAGATCCCGAGGTAAACAAGGTTCTTTTTAACTTTTACTCTGACTTCAGGCGTCAGATCATCCTGGAATTCCTGTTTCATTGGAATGGGTATTAATATAAAGGTACGTTACTCGCAAGATCGGCTGAAATCGTCCAGTCGATGCGGTCAAAAACATAAAGAAATTGCACGAGTGGCAAAAAGATGAAGGACGCGAACATGAGCTTTCTGGCATCTTTCGTGTCGTTAGAGATATAGAGCTTATAAGACTGAAGGAAGAAAAGCATGCTGGCGAGCCCGCCGATGATCAGCGTTGCGGTTCCCGTCCAGTTCATCAGCCATGGCAGTAAAGTGAATGGAACAAGTGCAAGCGAATAAACGGCGATCTGGAAAGCTGAGCTTTTGGATCTCCCGGATGCGGAAGGAAGCAGTGAAAATCCGCCTTGTTTGTAATCGTCGTAAGAAACCCAGGCAATGGCCCAGAAATGAGGAAATTGCCACACGAACTGAACGAAGAACAATACGCCGGGAACCAGTCCGAAATCCCCTGATCCCGCAACTGCTCCAAGCATGGGAGGAATAGCCCCGGGGAAAGCTCCGACAAAAACCGCCCATGGTGAAACGCGTTTCATCGGGGTATAAATAAAGACGTAAGAAACGAAAGCGGCAATTCCCAGGAGCATAGAGCCCAGGTTGAGCTGGTAAAGCATCCAGGAACCGGAAAGCAGGCAGATGGTAACAACGATCAGGGCTTCGTTCACGGTCATCGTTCCGGTAGGAAGCGGGCGTTTTCCCGTGCGTTTCATAAGGATGTCGAGCTCGCGTTCCCAGATCTGGTTGGAGCCGTTGGAAGCAGCAGTGACCAATAATCCGCCGACGAGCAGCCAGGTGATCTGCAAACCGTCATGTCCGCCAACAAATAAATAACCCGAAAGAGCGGAAACAATGACAAGCGAGGCTAAACGAAACTTCGTGAAATCCATGTAAACTTTCACTTTCTTACCTATCGACATGCACGCGTATTATTGATTTCGGTGCAAATTTACGCTTTACAATTGATTCGGTGTTCAGATTTCCAACGAAAGTTGTTAGAATATAAAACGCCCGGGAAACAGAACGGATAAGTGTTAAATTGGCTATAACCAGTAACGCTTCAAACCAATTATTCCGAAATAGTTACCAGTTATTCTAAAAATGCATAGGCCTGTTAATTGCTCTTCCACAGTTTGAATAAACAATGTACATTTGTAGCACGGATGTCAGTTTATCGACGTCCAATTAGTTTAGGATCTAATCGGGTCATAGGTGTGTTAGTTTGAGGGAGGACGTGGTAAGCCTCCCTCTTTTTTTGTGCCCGGCTTTCAGCTAAATGATCAACAACTCAGGATAGTTGTTTATGCCTACTATTTTCAGTACCTTGGATAGAGCGGCAACAGATCTCCCTATTATCCTGCGTTTAAACCTGACTGCTGCTTTCGGAAGGCCTCCTCAACCAAACTTCATTCACAGTTCAACCAGAGTTTAACTAGAGTTCAGCCAGTTATTACAGGTAGATCTCCTATACATTCCAGGTACATCACCTATAGATACAGCATACTTTACTGGTAGCAAAGACTATCCATAATGAATGTTGGTAGGTTCGGGATGCATTGAAATCAGAATCTTCGCCGTGGCTGGAACAGATCACTGCGGAACCCGGCAGTAATGGCCGGAGTTGCTTTGGAAGGAAGATCTCCCCAGCGGTAGGCGATCTGCGGATCGATATAGACTTTACCGTTCACCGCTGGAACCGGGTAGCCCAGCTCACAGCCCACTCTCACCGTTCTCACCGTAATTCCCTGCCCGATCGTATTCCCGTATTCTTTCGGGCGAAGCAGGTAGTTTTCGTAAACGTTCCCTCCCCAGCTAATAGTTCCTTCGTCCAGTCCCTGGAGCTGGAAAATCCCGTAAGCCTTCAGCTGGAGGTTGCGTTTTGAAGTGGATTGAAATTCCGCCAGCAGCTCCGCGAAATTGCTTCCCAGCGGATGACCAAGCGCCCGTCCGAGATTTCCGTAGTTCTGCCCGGAATTAATATGGGCATAAGTATAAGGACGAACAATGTTGGCTTCTACGCGGTAGAATGATTTCCCGATCCGGCCTTTTAAGCCGATCTGTGAGCCGTATTTATTCGCCCACCACTTGCTTCTCGCCCTGATCTCTTTCAGAACGAACTCGTCAAGCGACAATTGAGCGTAAACCGTGCTTTCCTTAAAGGTATAAGAGCTTTGCAGGGCCAGCAAAACATTGTCCGAAGAACCCAGGCTGTATTCCTGCGGCCGGAAAAAGACGATAGGATTCAGGTATTCGACCTCGAAAGCGCGATTGAACGTGCTGTCCTTCGGCTGGAACAGAACGGTTTCGAACAGGGTCAGGTTCCAGTTCCTGGTCACATTGTAGCTTAGGTAATGCGTAGTGGCAAATTTCCAGTCGCGTTTCTGAAGGCTGTTCTCGTTGAAGAACTGGTAGAGCAATCCGTATTCCAGCCGCCAGAAATTGACCCGCATCATCGCAAACGGATTCGGAGCCGCCTGGTCGCCCTGTATAAGCGAACGCGCACCTTCACCGAAGAACTGGTTATCAATTCCCGTCGAAAGATGCAGCATCTTATTAGGAGTGTAAGCAATCCTGGCGCGAACATCCAGGTAAATGTAGTCGTTCCTGCTATGCAGCGGAAGAAACGCAGTATGAGTTTGATTCAGACCTTCACGTGTGCTCCAGCCTGCGGTAACATTCGCCCGTGCGTAGAATTTGTTCCTATACAAAGCTTCGAGTGAAACCCCCGCAGCTGCCCGGTAGAACAGGGAAGTGTCATACTGTGCTGCAAGATCCGGACAAAGTGACAGCCCGAAGAAATTGCGGGTATTGATATAAGCTGCTTTTTCTCTTCTGTAAGAAAGCGCCATTCGCGGGATCTTTAGTCGAATAGCGGGTTGTATGGAAGCATGAAAAGTATACTCCGTGTCGGAACGCTGGTAGGTGCGAAGATCCGTAATGCTTCCCACAACTCCCTGCGACCACGAAGTGAAAGCCGAAAACAAAAATGCTATAACGATCAGTGCTCTCATCAGAAATCGAAGTAATGATTCGTTAGCTGAGTCCGGATTCCCAGGTTGATCCACGTGCGTTCGTAATCCGGGCCGGAAGCTACATTTGCAAAACGGTACCGGAATCCGGCAAATGCCTCAAAACCATACTCGCGGTTAAAGCGGTAACCCAGCTCAACCAGCTGATTGATCACCTGCTGGTTCCCGCTAACCGTGGTTTTTACAACCGGCATCAGCTGCGTGTAGTCCCGGGATTGGTTCAGGTAAACATTCGTTTGCACAGTTGCGAACCAGTACTTTTTCTGCCAGGTGAACCGCAGGATCAGCTCGTCGAATCCTGCCGCCATCGGGTGAGCGATCGGGAGGTTATAATTGCTGTAGTTCAGTCGCGTGTTTTTCGCTGTGTAGGCCTTTTCGTCGGCGTGATCGTATTCCAGCTGGACCTGCAGCAGGGGATTTTTAGTCGGAAAGATCCGCAATCCAACCTGGTAAGCCAGGCTTTGCGATTCGGAAGGACTCAGTGCAAATTGCCCGTAAAGCAGGTGCTTACCGATGGCTGCTTTGAAATCCAGCCCTAAAACAGCAAACGCACTATTGTCGATCGCTTCCTGCAAGGCTGCGGCTCCGGGAAGGGGCACAAAATAAAGAGCAGGAATGCTTTTCTGGGAAACCGAATCGCCCCGGTACCAGGTTCCTCCTTCGAAAAGGCCGATAGAGATCTTTTCCGTTGGCTGGAAATAAAGGGTTGCAAAGCTGAGCGATTTCGGCTCGTAATACGCTTCCCCGTTGGTGGCAACAGGCCGTCGAAGCAGGTTCAATCCGCGCGCACGGACAAATTGCAAATCCCATTTGTCCGAAAACTTGTAGCGAATGCGCAGGTTCATCAATCCGACGGAATTATCCGACCACAACAGGCTCCTGTGTCCGCTTCCCACAAACAGCGGCTGATTTCCCCAGTGAACAGATAATTTGGAAGTAGCGAAAAAGCTCACCATTCCTGTGGCATAAGCATAATCGTAGCCAGTCGTTTCAAAAGGCTTTGTCCTTGCCGATCCGGGGATTACGGCATTCTGCATCGTATAAGACGAATCGGTCGAAAGCGGGTACTGTTCTCCGCGCTGCGAAACATAATTGCTCACATAAGAAGGCAGAAAAGCCTGGTTCTCGTAAAAGCTGGTAGTGAAGAAAATGCGTTTTCCAAGCACGCCTTCCATACGCACACCACGTGTATTCTGAGACCGTTTACGGTTGGTATACTGCAATTCTGCTCCGTAGGAAAGATCGAGCAGCGGTGTGATCCATATTTTGGAGCCCGGAAAATTCTTAGGATCGGTTAGTTCGATCAGCTGCCGTTGGTAGAGATAATGTCCGAAGATCGAATAACGCTTGCTGGAATCTTTAATGAATGAATACACAGTGGCATCTGCTTCCGAAACGGGGAATACCGAAGGGCCGTTCAAAAACGCTTTTGAAGGTGTAAATACAAGGTCTTTGAAATCAGTGCCAATGGGCAGCATGCGCTGCTGTGAAAAGGCAGAAAAAGTAGTAAGTAGCAGGCAGAGGCTTAAAATTCTACCCATTTGCATCGGTTTGAAGCAAAGCATAACTGGTTACCACGAAATGCGGATTGAACAGGCTGGCCTTATTGTAATGAAGTGGCTCCCCACTGATGGCATGAGTAACCGTTCCGCCCAAAGCTTCGATAATTGCCTGTCCCGCTGCAATGTCCCATTCCATGGTAGGGGCAAAACGGGGGTAAAGATCGGCTGTTCCGAGTGCGAGATCGAAGAATTTCAAAGCGCTTCCTTTCTTCAGAAAAGCCAGGTCGCCGTATGTTGTCTTCAGCTGATTGATGTATTCCAGCGAAGCGCCCGAATGCGGTGTACGCGATCCGGCAATAACAACAGGATTATTCGGAAAGGGCTTAGGCTCGATAAACTCCCAGTTGTCAATGTTCCCGATCTGGTCAAAGTGAACGATAGCAGGAGGAACGAATTTCCCGCCGATAAGTGCCGTCTGCTCCACAGGCGAAGCAACAATTCCAAGAACCGCCTGCTTGTTTTCGATCAAAGCAATGTTAATGGCAAATTCGTCGTTGCGCTTGATGAATTCTTTGGTTCCGTCGAGCGGATCTACACACCAGTAAAGTGCCCATTTACTGCGCTCTTCGAAAGGTGCATGAATGCTTTCTTCCGTGAGTACCGGCAGACCGGTTTCCCCGAGGTGCTTTTCAAGTACTGTATTGGACGCGAGGTCGGCAGCCGTAACGGGGCTTCCGTCCGTTTTGAATTTCGGCGAAAAGGACTCCCTGTAAATAGCCATAACTTCAGAAGACGCCTCCACAACGCCAGCCAGCGCTGCCTGTAAAAGCGAGTAATGAAGGCTCTTTTCCATCGGGATAAATGTAGAGAATTTGAACCACAAAAGAGACAAAAGGAAAGCATTTGATGAGTGTGAAGCGAGGTAACACAAAAGCTTACCCGTTGCCGGCGGCCTATTTCTTACTTTTTACCACTTTCTGCTTTCAATGAAGGAAACAGGAGCAATTAATCCGTCATCCGGCATTCAACATCAAAAATCAAATCTTATCTTTATCCGCGCACCATTGCAAACACGCATGACACTGAATAAAACGCAGACTAAAGTTCCTGATTTCCGGCTCTCTCCGACCATTGACAAAGTGGGAGTGGAAGAGCGTACGGCCCGCTTTCAGACTAGGAGCATCAAGAACGAATCGAAAATGCAGGGACTCAGAATGGCCCTGAACATGATCGATCTCACAACACTCGAAGGAAAAGATACCCCCGGAAAAGTAAAGCAGCTGTGCTACAAAGGCATGCACCTCCATGATATTCATCCGGGGCTGCCAACTGTAGCGGCGATCTGTGTTTACCCATCGATGGTTTCCATCGCAAAGAAAGCGGTGGAAGGATCGGGGATCAAAATCGCTTCCGTTTCAACGGCTTTTCCCAGCGGACAAGCCCCGATGAAAGTAAAGCTCACCGATACGAAGTTCGCTGTAGACAGTGGCGCCGACGAGATAGATATGGTCATTTCAAGAGGGAAATTCCTCTCCGGAGAATACAATTTCGTCTTCGATGAAATAGCAGCGATCAAAGAAGCCTGCGGACAGGCACGCCTGAAAGTCATCCTGGAAACTGGAGAGCTGGCTTCGCTCGACCAGGTTCGCCGGGCAAGTGACATCGCTATGTATGCCGGTGCCGATTTCATCAAAACATCTACCGGGAAAATTCAGCCGGCAGCAACCATGCAGGTCACTTACACCATGCTTTGTGCGATCAAGGATTTCTACCGCACAACCGGGATTAAGGTCGGTATGAAGCCCGCAGGAGGAATTTCCAGCGCAAAGCTCGCCCTTCACAACCTGGTGATGGTGAAGGAAACACTTGGAAACGGCTGGCTCAGCAACGAGTGGTTCCGCTTCGGAGCAAGCTCCCTGGCAAACGACGTGCTGATGCAGATCATGAAACAGGAAACAGGACATTACCAGTCTCCGGATTATTTTTCGATTGACTAATTTGAACCCAATGGCAAAACAGAAAAAAGAAGCGGCATTTGATTTTTCAGGAGGATGGGAATACAGCCCGAGTCCCGAAAGCATTTCTCATGTGAAGCTGAAAGAACGCTACGAATTGTTCATAGACGGTAAATTCGTTGCTCCGTCGTCCGGGAAGTATTTCAAAACAACCAACCCGGCAACGGAAAAAGACCTCGCGGAAATCGCACAGGCCAATGATGCCGATGTTGACAAGGCCGTGAAAGCCGCCCGCAAAGCCTATGACAATGTGTGGTCGAAAATGCCTGCGAAAGAACGCGGGAAGTACATTTTCCGCATTGCCCGCCTCATGCAGGAAAGAGCGCGCGAGCTCACGGTGGTCGAATCTCTTGACGCAGGAAAAACCATCCGTGAAGCACGCGATATCGATATTCCGCTGGCCTGCAATCACTTTTTCTATTACGCAGGCTGGGCCGATAAGCTGGAATATGCTTTTCCGAACCGCAAAGTGTCATCGCTGGGTGTTGCCGGACAGATCATTCCGTGGAATTTCCCGCTGTTAATGGCAGCATGGAAAATTGCGCCGGCTCTGGCAACGGGAAATACCGTGGTGCTGAAACCGGCAGAAACGACTTCGCTTTCCGCATTATTCCTCGCAGAGATCATTCACGATTCAGGACTTCCAGACGGTGTGGTGAACATCGTTACCGGCTTCAGTGACACAGGCGCAGCGATCGTTAATCACCCGGATGTCAATAAGGTTGCGTTTACGGGTTCAACGAGCGTTGGAAAGATCATCCAGCAGGCAGTTGCCGGAACGGGAAAGAAATTAACGCTCGAGCTGGGGGGGAAATCTGCCAACATCATTTTCGACGATGCGCCTATCGACCAGGCAGTCGAAGGAATCGTAAACGGCATCTTCTTCAACCAGGGACATGTGTGCTGTGCGGGTTCACGCCTTTTCGTGCAGGAATCCGTTGCCGGTGAAGTCATTCAAAAGCTGAAAGACCGGCTGGAAACATTATATGTCGGCGATCCGCTCGATAAAAACACAGATATCGGGGCCATCAATTCGAAAGAACAGCTGGAAACGATCCGCAAGTACATCGAAATAGGCAAGAACGAAGGGGCCGAGCTATTCGAAAGCAGCTGCAGTATTCCAAAGAAAGGCTATTTCTGCCGCCCGGTTCTGTTCACCAATGTTGCCCAGTCGAGCCGCATTGCCCAGGAAGAGATCTTTGGCCCGGTGCTGACCGTTCAGACTTTTCGCACCATCGATGAGGTGATCCAGAAATCGAACAATTCGCCCTACGGTCTTGCAGCCGGAGTCTGGACCGACAAAGGTTCCCGGATCTTCAATCTTACAACGAAGCTCCGCGCCGGAGTTGTCTGGGCGAACACTTACAACAGGTTCGATCCGACGTCGCCTTTCGGAGGCTATAAAGAAAGCGGTTTTGGAAGAGAAGGGGGCTTGCACGGGCTGGGAGGATATTTGAAAATTGATAATTAAGTATTAATTATCAATGATAAATTATCAAGGTTGATACCCGTAAAAAATAGCGGTTTTCTGTCCTGATTCAAATTTTATGTCTAGCTTAAATAGAAATTTTGCATTGGAAACCTTGCGCTGCTGTAAAAGAATAAAAGAGCAGGAAAAAGAATATGTTTTAACAGGGCAGCTCGCACGTTCGGGAACTTCGGTAGGAGCCAATATACGAGAGGCAAGAAATGCCGAAAGTAAGGCAGACTTCATTCATAAGCTGAGTATCTCTCAGAAAGAATGCGATGAAAGTTTATACTGGCTGGAATTGATGACAGATTTTGTTCGATGTGAACAGGAATCTTTGTTAAAGCTTAGGTCTGAATGTTCTGAATTATTAAAGATCATCAGAACAATTATTATGCGAACAAAAGAAAACAGTAACTGGAAAAAACGATAACCGGTTATTAAGATTATCAGTAGGGCATCCTCCTTGATAATTCATAATTATAAAAATTGATAATTCAGAATAATGGATCGTTTGAAAGTATTGAAAACCTACAAAATCTATATCGGCGGACAGTTCCCGCGGACAGAATCGGGGCGCTACTATGCTCCTTTGGACCAGGATGGAAAGCCGCTGGCAAATATCTGCCTGTCGTCGCGGAAAGATTTGCGGAATGCCGTTGTTGCTGCCCGGAAAGCTTTTGGCGGATGGTCGGAGCGGGCGGCGTTCAATCGCAGCCAGATCTGTTACCGCATTGCGGAAATGCTCGAAGGCCGGCGCGATCAGTTTACTGCCGAGCTGGTAAAACAAGGCTCTTCACCGACGGAGGCTGTTCAGGAAGTTGATCTGTCCATTGACCGCATTATTTACTATGCCGGCTGGTGCGATAAATACACGCCTGTCTTCAGTTCGGTAAACCCGGTTGCTTCTTCGCATTTCAACTTTTCGACGTGTGAGCCAACGGGTATTGTGGGAATCATTGCTCCGCAAACAAGTTCGCTTATCGGGTTGGTTTCGCTCATTCTTCCTGCGATCGCCGGGGGAAATACCGTTATCGCCCTGGCTTCCGAAAACCTGCCTCTGTGTGCGGTAACATTCGCCGAAGTATTGAATTCATCGGATCTTCCGGGTGGAGTAGTGAACATCCTTACAGGAACGGAAAAAGAGCTCAACGATCAGTTCACGACACACATGGATGTTAACGCTGTCGTTTACGCAGGCGGAAATCCCGAGAATGCAAAAGCGATCCAGGCAGGAGCAATTTTCAACGTAAAGCGTGTGATCGTTTACGACAAAGATTTCAAAGACGAAGCGGAAGAAAATCCTTATTACATCAACGACCTGCAGGAAATTAAAACAACCTGGCACCCGATAGAAAATGTGGGCGGCGCTACTTCAACTTATTGATTTTCACAAAGACTTTTATCACATAGATACATAGGAAGCAAAGGCTAAGTGGTTTAGCTCGGTTAGGAAGTTTCCAGATCCCTGGAAATCAAAAGACTTGCAGTGAAAGCAAGTTTCGGTAACGAGGAAGGCGGGATAATCTATGTTCTCTATGTAACCTACTCCACGAAGTATTCCTTGAAATCATTCATGCGCCGCTGTGAAACCGGTATCTCGTCTCCGTTTTTCAGGATCAGCAAACCGCTTCTGCCTTTCTGAAAAGCCTGGATATACACGATGTTGACGATAAACGAATGGTGTGAGCGGATAAACTGGGCTGCATTCAGCACTTTTTCGTAATAACCGAGATTTTTGGAAGATACAAACCTGTCGGAAGCCGTTACGACCGAAGTGTAGGCACCATCGGATTCTAGGTAAATAATATCGCTTGTCTGGATCGATTGCTGAACGCCTTTGTTGGGAACAAGGATAAAAGCCGATTCTTTTTTTGCCTGTATGCGTGCGAGGATCAACGACATTCCTTTGATAAATTCCTCCTTCCGGATAGGTTTCAGCAGGTAATAGGAAGCATTTTCATTCAGAGCGTCGATCGCGTAATTGTCATAAGCAGTAATGAATATGGCTTCAAAATCACGGTTAACGGTACTTTGTAAAACATCCAGGCCCGTTCCGCCCTTGATCTGAACATCAAGGAAAACGAGGTCGAGCTCATGATTGTCGATGTATTCCACGGCTTCGGCCTTGTTGTCGATGATGGCCTTTACGAGAATTTCAGGGTAATTTTTTTTAATCTTCTGAAGCAGAATCTGCTGTGCGGCAAATTCGTCTTCCACTATCAGGCAGGTGATCATTCGAAAGGAATTTTAAGTCGTATCAATGTTCCGCTGCCTTCGCTCAGGTCGATCACTTCAAGCCGGATATCCATTCCGTATTTCTGCTGCATAATGCTTATTTTTTCTTTCACCAGCTCAATTCCCTTCGAGGAATGATTGATGCGGTTGCTGTTAATGATGGCCGACCGATCCCTGCCAATCCCGTTATCTTCAATGGAAATTTCTATCCCTTTCTTCGTTTCCCGCACGGCGATCTTAATAAATCCATTCCTGTCGATGTGCGATATTCCATGCTTCACGGCGTTTTCCACGAATGGCTGAATGAGTAAAGTGGGAATTTCCCTCTTGCTTAATTGCTCCGGAAGTACGATCTCGTAGCTGAATTGCTGGTTATAGCGCTTTTGCTCGATCTTCAGGTAGAGATCGATGATGGCCAGCTCTTCCTGTAAAGTAAGAAAAGTACTGTCGCTTTTTTCGAGGAATCTTCGCAGCAGCAATGAGAAATCCTGCAGCAGATCTTCTGCATCTTGGTATTTTTCGGCGTTGAGCAGGTAAATGATATTATTCAGCGCATTAAAGATAAAGTGCGGATTCATCTTCGACTGAATGGCTTTCAGCTTCAGCTCCAGGATGGTATTGGCGATCTTGTTCTCCCTTACCTCTTTCTGGCGGACTTTGAAATAGCGGTAACGGCTCACAGCCACCACTCCGAGTATGAACAAAATGATCATGAGCACGCGGAACCAGCTCGTCTCGTAAAAATAAGGCCGGATCTCGAAGTAGTAGCTTTTAATGACGGGCTCGTTGTCGTTGAAACCGTCAATTGCACGAATGCTTAGCTTATAGTTGCCCGGGGGAAGCATTTTAAAGCTGATGCTGCCATTTTTCTGCATCCTGCTCCATTCATCCGGAAGGCCGGGACCGATGAGCTTATACTGGTAGAATACATTGAATTTTGCGGAATAATTCGTGCTGAAAAACTCGAATTGTAAGGTATGTGTTGATCGTTCGAACACGTGTCGGCTGAGAGATGTCAGTGTGTCGTTCACGCTCAGGGAGCTGAATGAGATCTGCAGCTTTCTGAATTTCGGATTTCCCTGTTTTTTTTGGATCATTCCCTGTATGGAAGGAAAAAAGAAATCCCCGGAGGCTGATCTCACGAAATTATTCTGAAATCCGCCGTTGAATTCCGTGTTCAGGATTCCAGAGTATTCACCGTAGTAAAAAGGAACGAGGTAAGGTATGCGATCGTAATAGAAATCATTCAGTTTCGATTCTTCAACGGCCCATAATCCGTTGTTGGAAGTTATGTAGATAAATCCCTTGTTATCGGGAGCAAGCGTAAAAGCATCCTGGTACAGCTGGCAGTTTGTTTTGCTGTTGATGCTTGTCAGCTTTTCGTTATAGTAGCAGTAGATGCCGCCGCTGTAGGTTCCGATCCAGAGCTTTCCTTCTTTATCTTCGTAAAAAGCACGAACGTTTTTACAGAACAATCCGTCTTCCGTTGAGATCCTGCGGATCAGCTTCCCGGCTTTACTCAAAATGAAAACGGATGCGCTTCCGCCTATACAAATGGTTCCGTCTCTTCGCTCATAGATGGAAACAATGCATTCGGAAATCTCTTTAACCAGGTGCGGGCGGATTGTTCCCGGGCTCGTTCCTTTGGAGATCCCCTTGTCATTACCGATCCAGATCACTCCTCTCGAATCCCTGAAAGTTGCGTGAACACTGCCATGTGTGAGCTGCGGCGGAGCTATCACGCCGATGGTCTTTCCATTTTTGATCAGGTTAATTCCACCTCCCCATGTTCCCGCATAAAGCAGGTCGTCGATCATCGATAGTGCCGAAAGCAGCGAGTCGGTCCTGAAATAAAGCGAAGCTTTTCCTTCCCTGTCAATGCTGTAGATCGTTCCACCTGATCCGATAGTCAGGATGTGATCTTTCCCGTCCGAGATAACCGAAGTAAGCGACATATCGCCTATTCCCGGTGAATCACTGATGCTGATGCAGCTTTTCATTTCCAGTTTCAGCAATCCTTTTTCCCCGGTGCCCACAAACAGGCAGGCTTCTTCTTTATTGTAGTAGAGGCTTTCGAAATGCTCTGACGGCAGCTGGTCGGATTTATCGTACAAGGTGATCTTTTCTCCATCGATGAAAAGCAAACCAAGATGTGAGCTCACAAAGTAAGTATCGGCATCGATGAAAGCCATATCTGTGAGATGAGTATCGCCCGGTGCAAGTGGTCCGAGCTGTAGGTTCAGCGGAACTTCTTTTAATTCGGTGGGTGAAATAACCTCGTACAGGTGCTTGGTTCCCAAAGCGTATAGCTTGTTGGAATAAGGATTCCTCGTGAACTGCTTTATCGGCTCTTCAACAATGATTTTCTGCTCATGCGTGGCCGTATCGATGTAATACAGCTTTTTGTAATCGGAGATGAGGTAGCCGCCGGAAATAGTTTGCAGAGAAATGGCGTTGCCAATGGTTGTTTTGTAAACGTCGGTGAAAACCTTGTTTCTTACCGTTCCTTTTTTGATCTGGCCTTTGGTATCGATCCCGATGATCCACGGCCCGTCTACCTCCACCATGTAAAAGTCTTCCAGGATCCTGTACTTCGGGTAGATCGTGTTGAACCTTATGCTCAGCTCCAGTCCGAACAGCTGCTGCGTTTCTTCGTCCCAGAACAGCCTGGTCTGAAAATTCTTCTGCTCATCCTTCCCGGGATTGAATTCCGAAAAAGTCGTTCCGTTGTATTCCACGATCCCGTTTGCGGTAGACAGGATGATGTTGCCGTTCTTCCGGGCTACGATATCCAGGACCTGGTTCTGCGGAAGACCGTGTTTGGTTCCGTACCTGACAACGGTGAAGGGAATATTCCGGTTTCGGTTTTGCTCGATGAATTGCCCGTCCTGCTGACCGAAACCCGCAAGCGGAAGCATCAGCAGCCAAAGCACGCAAAAAAGAGCAAGTTTCCGGGTTGGTGTCATTCAGAAGAATCAATAGTGAGTAAAAGTAAAGGATTATCCCGTAAAACGTTACTGATTTCACAGGTATAAGCGTTATGACTCACTTATACGCGATTAAACTCACTTGTTAAGTTTTTATAAAAATCGCTTCGACCTGACCGTATGTTTGCATCCGATTTTATAAGAATGAAAACGAAAATCCCGCTGCATGAATAAGAAAAGAGCAACTCATTTACTGCTTGTATCTCTTGTTATTCCTGTGTTTAATTGTCCTCACGGGAGAGGAAGGTATTCACACACAATTACAAATAAATGACGCTTAAAAATTTAGTGATCCGGATCTCTCCGAACGAAGAAGGGCATGTTTTCCGCGGATCAGGAATTGCCACCAGCAAAGTAGTTATGTATGCTGACCGGATTACTGCCGGTAACAGAATCTAATTCAATAGCCGAACTATGAAAAAAATCATATTCTCACTTTTTTTACTGCTGATAGGTGCACACGTATCGGCTCAGCTCGTTACACCGTTTACGATCAGGACACAATTCTCGCAGAAAGGCGGAATCCGCTACCTGGCAAACGGCGCACTGACCTGTCCTACCTGCGGACCTTTGCATTCACAGGTTCCACCGGGAGGAACCGGGCAGAATAACAATGCCAATAATCCTACTTTCATCGACATCGACGGTGATGCGTCGACATTTATGTCGAGCAGCGACAGCCTCGTGCTTCCCAGCTGTAGTGAAATATCCTGGGCGGGACTCTACTGGGCAGGAATTTCCAGTCCATCCATGCAGGATTTCGCTAACCGGTTTACTGTTAAGCTGAAAGTCAACGGCGGAACTTACCAGAACATTACGGCAACGCCTGCGAATCAGCAGATGAATACAGACGGATATATTTCCTATCACGGGTTTGCCGATATTACTTCCATCGTTCAGGCGGCGGGCAATAATGCGCGCTACACGATCGCTAACGTTACAGCTGATCGCGGAGCCTCCGGCGCCAACAACAAATGGGGAGGGTGGACAATTGTTGTCGTTTACAAAAACGACCTTCAGCCTATGCGAAACCTGACTGTTTTTAACGGTCTTGCGGCAGTGAACTCAACACACAAATTCGAAAATATTCCAATCTCCGGGTTCCTTACTCCTTTGAGTGGTCCGGTGACGTTCGAGCTTGGAGCTGTTGCCTACGACGGTGACCGCTCACAAACCAGCGACTCACTTAAATTCAATGGAATTGCCGTTTCAGATGCCGTGCATTCGAATAACGACCTTTTTAACAGTACGATCTCTTATAATGGCGTACTTACACCTTACAGGCTTCCGAATAACAATAACACGCTCGGTCACGATGCCGCTATTTTCAGTCCTGATAACACTGCCAAAAACTACATTGGTAACAGTGCTACAAGTGCGCTTATACGTATCACGACAGGATCAGAAGCCATTCTGCTCAATGTGGTGACTTCCGCTATTGATATTTATGAGCCGGATCTCCGCGCCGCAGTTTCGGTTCAGGATCTTAACGGCGGCCTTGTAGAGCCCGGCGATGAGCTGGAATATACGGTCCTTTGTAAAAACATTGGTTCCGACCCTTCGGTTAATACATTCATTACAGATACTATTGAAGGAAACGCCCAGTTCGTTCCCGGATCTATCCGAGTATTTTACGGACCAAATACAGGCGCCAAAACAGACGCTTCGGCGGATGACCAGGGAGAATACAACGCTGCTACCAGAACAGTGAAGGTAAGAATAGGAACAGGTGCCAACGGAGTAACCGGGGGAACAGTTCTCAATTCTCCGGCAGGAAACGACAGTACGATCGTAAAATTCCGCGTGCTGGCTTCAACAGATTGTATTTACCTGCAATGTGATAATGTCATCAATAACAGGGCTTATATTTTCGGTACCGGTAACGTTTCCGGAAACACTTTCAACAATGGAAGTAACCCGGGGATCTTCGATGGCAATGGCTGTCCGATTCCCGGAACTACTACTTCTCCGATCAACGCTGCATTGTGTGCAGTTCCGGCAGCAACGAATACGGCTCCTTTCTGTGTGGGAGGAACGATACAGCTGAATGCTACCAACTCACCGAGTGCGGTTTATTCCTGGTCAGGACCAAATGGATTTACAGCTGCGGTTCGAAACCCGACTATTCCTAATGCGACACTGGCAATGGCCGGAACTTATACGGCGACCATTACGATCCCGGGTATTTCCTGTGCCTTCACACCGACAACGAACGTAACAGTACCTGTTTGTCAGCTGCCGGTTGCCAACGACGATACCGGTGCGAGCCTGACGGAAGACGGAGCAAACGGAACAGTGAACATCATTACCAACGATACGGACAGTGACAACGGGAACCCGACAGCGCCAACGAACGGTGCCGGACAGTTTACCGTAGATCTCGATCCTTCGACTCCCGGAATTCAGCTGACTTTCACGGACGGAACGGGAACATGGACTTACAATCCTGCTACAGGCGTTGTAACCTTCGATCCCGCGAACAACTACAACGGAACAGCTATTATCTCTTACCAGTTGTGCGATCAGCAAGGTGGCTGCGACAATGCGACTATCACATTCGCGGTTGCTTCCGTAAACGACGCGCCGGTTGCAGACAATAACACCACTTCCACAAATGAAGACACTCCTGTAACGTTCAACGTAACTTCAACCGATACGGACATCGACGGAACGATCATCAGCTCGACAGTTGACCTCGATCCTTTGACTCCCGGTCAGCAGACAACAGTGACAGCTACCGAGGGAACATGGACAGTTGATGGTACGGGAAATGTAACCTTTACACCTGCTGCCAACTTTAACGGAACAGCAACACTCAGCTACACGGTGAACGACAACAATGGAGCAGCTTCCAATGCAGCTACGCTGACAGTGAACGTAGCTCCGGTAAACGATCCGCCGGTTGCAGATAACAATACGGCCACCGTAAACGAAGATACTCCCGTAACATTCAATGTAACTTCCACTGATACCGATGTTGACGGAACAGTGATCATCTCAACCGTTGATCTCGATCCTGTGACTCCCGGTCAGCAGACAACCGTAACCACTCCGCAGGGAACATGGACAGTTGATGCTACAGGGAACGTAACCTTTACACCTGCTGCCAATTTCAACGGAACGGCTACCATTCCTTACACAGTACAGGATAACACTACGGCAACTTCCAATACGGCAACATTAACCGTAACAGTTACGCCTGTAAACGACGGACCGGTTGTAGACGACGAAAACGTGACAACTCCGGAAGACACACCTGTTTCAGGCGACCTGACAGACGGCGGCGATTCGGATGCTGACGGAAACCTCGTGGTAACGACAACACCTGTTAACGGTCCCGATAACGGAACGATCGTAATAAATCCTGACGGAACATTTACATATACACCGAACGCAAACTTCTTTGGAAACGACACGGTCGTTGTTCAGATCTGCGATGATGGGACACCTCTTCCTGCGATCTGTGTGAACGACACGATCTTTATCAGCGTAACAGACGTGAACGATAACCCGGTGGCAGATGACAATTCGACCACCACGAATGAAGACAACCCGGTAACGGTTAACGTAACTTCTACCGATACGGACGCCGACGGAACGATCATTAGCTCAACAGTTGACCTCGATCCTTTGACTCCGGGTCAGCAGACAACCGTAACCACTCCGGAAGGAACATGGACCGTTGACGGAACAGGGAACGTAACCTTTACACCTGCTGCCAATTTCAACGGAACAGCCACCATTCCTTACACGGTAGAAGATAACGACGGCGGAACATCCAATACAGCTACGATAACTGTAACAGTTGCGCCTGTAAACGACGGGCCGGTTGTAGACGACGAAAACGTGACGACTCCGGAAGATACACCGGTTTCAGGTGATCTGACAGATGGCGGTGATTCCGATGCTGACGGAAACCTTGTAGTAACTACAACACCTGTTAGCGGTCCTGGTAACGGAACAATCGTTATCAATCCTGATGGAACATATACTTATACGCCAGATGCTGACTTTAACGGAACCGATACGATCGTGGTTCAGATCTGCGACGACGGAACACCGCTTCCTGCGATCTGCGTGAACGATACCATCTTCGTAACAGTTACACCTGTAAACGATGCGCCTGTAGCAGACAACGAGCACATTACCACACCTGAAGACGCGCCTGTAAACGGCGATCTGACAGATGGCGGCGACTCAGATGTTGACGGCAACCTCGTAGTAACAACAACTCCGATTAGCGGACCTGATAACGGAACAATCATTATCAATCCTGACGGAACCTATACTTACACACCGGACAACGGTTTTGTCGGAAACGATACGATCGTAGTTCAGATCTGTGACGATGGCGCGCCGCTTCCCGCATTGTGCGTGAACGATACGATCTTCGTAACGGTAACACCTTGTACATTGCTTGATCCGCTTTCCGACTGCGACAACGACGGTTCTCCGAACGGCGAAGAAGTAGCCAACGGAACCAATCCTTCCAATCCTGATTCGGATGGAGACGGAGTGAACGACGGTGACGAGCTCGCAGACGGAACAGATCCTTCAGACCCTTGTGAATTGCTGGTTGCAAGTCAGACCCTTGTACCAAATACAGCGTGGCTAAATGGTGACTGCGATGCGGACGGATTGACAAACGGTGAGGAGGCAACAGGAGTTGATAATCCTTCCACACCTGCGAATCCGGGTGGAGACATTACCAATCCGCTGGATCCCGATTCAGACGGCGACGGTGTAACGGACGGAAAAGAAGCAATAGACGGAACAGATCCGAACGCACCTTGTGATTACACCATCGCAAGCATAACACTGGCACAAACGGCTCCGTGGACAACCGCAGACTGTGACGGCGACGGTGTAACCAATGGCATCGAAACAGCAGACAGCACAGATCCGAACGATCCTTGCGACCTGGTAGTAGCCAGTCAGAACGTCACTCCGTCAACAGGCTGGATGAACGGTGACTGTGACAACGACGGACTGACGAACGGTGAGGAAACAACAGGAACAGACGATCCTTCCACACCTGAAAATCCGGGCGGTGAAATAACAGATCCTCTGGATAACGATTCAGACGGCGATGGAGTAACAGATGGAGACGAAGCTGTGAACGGAACAGATCCGAACAATCCATGCGATTACACAGTTGGCAGCATTACCGTAGCACCTTCCGCTCCATGGACAACGGCAGACTGCGACGGTGACGGTGTAACAAACGGTACTGAAACAACAGACGGAACAGATCCTAACAATCCGTGTGATCTTGAAGTGGCCAGCCAGAATGCAGTGCCATCAACGGTATGGATGAATGCTGATTGCGACTCAGACGGACTCACGAACGGCGAGGAAGCAACAGGAGTTGATAATCCTTCCACACCTGAAAATCCGGGTGGAGACATTACGAATCCGCTTGACCCTGATACAGACGGCGACGGAGTAACAGACAGCGACGAGGCAGCAGACGGAACAGATCCGAATAACCCTTGTGAATTCGTGGCTGCTAACCAGACAGTAACAGTAGAAGTTAGCTGGAACGCTCTTGACTGCGACAACGACGGATTAACAAACGGCGAGGAAGCAACAGGAGTTGATAATCCATCCACACCTGCAAATCCGGGCGGAAACACCAGCAATCCGCTTGACCCTGACACAGACGGTGACGGAGTAACAGACGGCGGCGAAGCGGTTGACGGAACCAATCCGAACCAGCCATGTGACTTTGATGTTGCCAGCGTAACGCTTACACCGGATGTTGCCTGGAGCAACGGAGACTGTGACAACGACGGATTAACCAACGGTGAGGAAGCAACAGGAGTTGACAATCCTTCCACACCGGCAGATCCGGACGGCGACATCACGAATCCACTTGATCCCGATACAGACGGCGATGGAGTAACAGACGGTCAGGAGGCGCTTGACGGAACCAATCCGAACAATCCTTGTGAGCTCGTAGCTGCCAATCAAACCGTAACTCCGGAAGTTGACTGGAACGGACTTGACTGTGACAACGATGGAATTTCAAACGGCGATGAGGTAGCTAACGGAAGTGATCCACTCAACGAATGCAGCCCGAATCCTTGTTCGATCGATGTTCCGCAGGCATTTACTCCGGACGGTGACGGCATCAACGATACGTTCGTGATCGAAGGTGCGGCAATGTTCCCGAATAACGAGATCACCATCTTCAACCGATGGGGGAACATTGTTTTCAGCACCACGAATTACCAGAACGACTGGAGAGGAACTTCCAACAGCGGAATGAATGTCGATGGCGATGAGCTTCCAACGGGAACTTACTATTACGTGTTCGACACGAAAGGCGAGACCAGTGAGACCCTCAAAGGATACGTTTACATTCAGCGATAAAAAAGCGGCTTCTCTTCGGTTCAGCTGAAGAGAAGTCTTACAACCATAAAACAGGAAAGCATGAAAAATTTAGTATACATCTTTATTGTTGTGATCATATCGCAGTCGGCAGGTTTCGCCCAGCAGGACCCGCATTTCACACAGTATTTTGACAATACGCTCTTCGTTAACCCGGCTTATGCGGGAAGCAAAGGGGTTCTGAACGTTACCGGAATTCACAGGGAGCAATGGGTTGGATTCGACGGTCGTCCGCGTTCCACCACCTTAAGCATTCATTCGCCACTGGCTTACGAGTCGGTAGGATTGGGACTCACGATGGTGAACGACCAGGCCGGGCCCGTAAAGCAAACCATGATCTACGGAGATTTCTCCTACAGCTTCAAAGTGGGGAAAAGAGGCCAGAAATTGTCCTTCGGGATCAAAGGCGGGATCAACCTGATCAACATCGGAACCTCTTCGCTGGAAACAACGACAGACGGCGATCCGAAGCTGCTTCAGAATGTAAGAAACAGCGTAAATCCGAACTTCGGTGCCGGAATTTACTACCACACGCCGAAATTCTTTATCGGTGCGAGTACGCCAAAGATGATCGAAGCCAGCTACGACGGAAGCAAGACCAATCTTGAAAAGCGTCACTATTTTGGAATTATCGGTGGAGTTTTCACCTTGTCCAATCACTGGAAGCTGCGTCCTACGGCACAGGTGAAAATGACGCAGGGAGCGCCGGTAAGCGTTGATGCAAGCGTTGCTGGAATCTTCCGTGAGCGTTTCTGGATCGGTGCGATGTACCGCTTGGACGCTGCTTTCGGAGCTTTCGTTCAGTACCAGATCACACCGCAATTCAAGCTGGGAGTTGCATCTGATTTCGGAACGCAGGCCATCCGCAAGTACAACGACGGAACCTTTGAATTACTGGTGTCTTACGACTTCGTATTCAAGAAACAGGGAATCCGCTCACCAAGATATTTCTAAGACATAATCAATTCAGAAAGAATGAAATCATTGATATTAAGTAGTTTTTTAATTGTTGCCCTTTCCGTTTTCGGTCAGTCGGGAAAATTAAAAAAGGCTGATAATTATTACAACAAACTGTCGTATTCTTATGCCGCAGGATTGTACGAAGAGCTGATCGGCTCCGAGGTCGACAGTCCGAAGCTGAAAGCAAAGCTGGCAACGAGCTATTACAAAATGGGCGATACGCAGAATGCTGAAAAGTATTTCGTGCAGATGATCTCCACTGCGGATGCAACGGCCGAAGATTACTTCAACTATGCCCAGGCCCTGAAACAGAACGGGAAATATGCAGAAAGCGATCAGTGGATGCAGAAATTCCACACCGCTGCTCCTGCAGATAACCGTGGGATCTCTTATGCCAACAATCCTTCCTACGTAGAACAGATCGAAAAGCAGGGAAACCATTTTACGATCAAAAACCTGGATGTGAATACGCCTGCTACCGATTTCGGTGGTTATCCTTCGGCTGACGGCGAGAACGCATTCTTCGTTTCATCGCGTAAAAAGCGCGTAGTTGTTCAGAACGAATGGTCGTGGAACAGCAAGCGCTTTCTCGATCTTTATAGCGCAACCGTTGCCCCGAGCCAGGAATTGCAGAATGCTGACATGATCGCCCGGAAAGTGAACACGAAATACCACGAAGGACCATTGTGTTTCACTCCTGACGGGAAAACAGTTTACTTCACACGCAATAACATCGCATCCGGAAAGAAGAAACGCGACCAGGAGGGAATTCAGAACCTGAAACTTTACCGCTCAACGGTGAATGCCGAAGGAAAATGGTCAGACGAAGAAGTACTTCCGTTCAATTCGAAAGACTACTCTGTTGGTCATCCTAGCATCAGCGCCGACGGTAAAACACTGTATTTCGCTTCAGACATGCCCGGCGGATTCGGTGGAGCAGATCTTTACAAGGTCGATATCAAAGCTGACGGAACATTCGGAACTGCTGTCAATCTTGGAAAAGAATTCAATACCGAAGGCCAGGAAATGTTCCCGTGGATCAGCTCCGACGGTTATTTGTTCTTCTCTTCCAACGGGCACATCGGTTTGGGAGGCCTGGATATTTTCGTAGCCCTTCCGGGTAAGAACGGAGGATTTTCGAAGATCGTCAATGCCGGAAAACCGGTTAACAGCCAGAACGACGATTTTGCCTTCACGATGAATAAAGACAGCAAAACCGGGTATTTCTCTTCCAACCGCGCAGGCGGAAAAGGAGACGACGATATCTATGCTTACAACCTTGTGAAACCGTTTATCCAGGCGCTGAAAGTGGAAGGGATCATTGCAGATCTTGCTACGAAGGAAATTCTCCCGGGAGCAACCGTTTACCTCAAAGATGCAAAGGGGAATATCCTGCAAACCACAACGGCAGATGCAGCGGGCGGTTACAGCTTCGACCTCGAGCCGGATATGGATTACGTTGTTTCGGCACAAAAGGAAAAATACTTCGATAATCAGTCGGCTTTCTCTACGAAAAACCTGGGCTCCGATGTAGACGTTATTACCAAAAACCTGGCGCTGGAAAAAGATCCGGGATTGGCACTTTACCTCGTGGTAACCGACAAGAAAACCGGTGCTCCGCTGGAAGGCGTAAAAGTGAAGATCACCGACAACGCTACCGGTAAAGAATTCCTTTCGGGCGTAACACCTGCAACGGGCGATGCGAGAAAAGGAATCTCCGACAAAAAGATCAACGACAAGCTGTCTTACCTGGTCACGATCGAGAAACCGGGCTACCTGACGAAAACAGTTGTGTTCAACCAAACCGTTACGCAGCCGGGAGTGATCAATGTGCACCAGGTGCTTGACCTTGGGCTCGACAAGCTGGATGTAGGAATCGACCTGGCAACCATCATCGACATCAAGCCGATCTACTTCGATTATGCCAAATATGTCATTCGAAAAGATGCGGCGGCAGAGCTGGACAAGATCGTTAAAGTGATGAACGACTACCCGACGATGGTGATCGAGCTGGGTTCTCATACCGATTGCCGCGGAACGATCGCTTCCAACGAAAAGCTGTCTGATAATCGTGCAAAAGCTTCTGCTGCTTATGTTCGCGCAAGAATCACCAATCCGGACCGCATTTACGGAAAAGGATACGGTGAAGCGAAGCTTAAGAATGGCTGCGCATGTGAGGGAGCGGTTAAATCGACTTGTTCCGAAACAGAGCACCAGGAAAACCGTCGTACGGAATTCGTGATCATGAAAATGTAAGCATTTAACGCCTTTATCACCTCGCAGGGTGGTTTAGATTCAAATAGTGTGTGAAGCCGGATAGTTCATTGCGATGAGCTGTCCGGTTTTTTGTTTGGGAGTGCATTAGATAGTAAGACTTCAGGATGTTAAGATTCCAGGAAGATAAGCTTCATTCGAGTTGACAGCTACCGTTTCTTTATTTGGGATCTTGTGGCATCTTTCCATCGTTTCGAGGCGCTTTTTTCGTATCTTGGACTTGGGCATGATTTCCATTTTGGCTGGGTCTATAGGAATCCAAGAATTGCTTTCCACCGCTATTGCACCGCTGTATCTCCACTGTAAGACCGTATTATCTCCCTTCCAGGTCTTTCATTCCTATTTCCTATGTACCTGTGTGGTACCACTATGGAAGCTGTTTGCCAGCAGTTATTTTTATGTGGTGTTGCAATTGCGCCCTTATCGGGTGTAAGGGATCAGCCCAGGGAAGGATTCGAACTGTCCAGGCTGTGAACGAAGATCAGCTTCCAGATCCCGTCTTCGAGCTTCGAGCAGATCAGGTGGACAATTCCTTTGCGTTCCTTTTTCCCCTGGTCTTCCATTGAGAAGATCCATCTTCCTGTTCCGATGACCAGGTCCGGTTTCAGGTAGCGAAGATAGAGCTCTTCGAAATCGATGGCGGCAGAATGGTTGGTAATGGAGAACTGAAAATCGATGAGCCGCTGAATGGCCGGTTTACCGTTGGCAACCTGCCCGAGCGAATCGGTGAACTCTGCATAATCGGTGAAATGTTTGACAAATTGATCTGCATCCTGTTCATTCCATGCCTTCAGGTAGGATTGAACAAGTTCATTAACGGAGACAAAATCTTCCGGCAATAGCAGAGAAGTTAAATTCATCGTTTTCGGGCGATTTAACAGAATGTTCTGTTATTCAGGAGGTAAAGGTATAAACTATTCCATGATTCCTTTTCACAAAACATGGCAACAGGCAATTTTGACTGGTAAATGGTAAAGATGAATTTCTTAACAGCAGTTTTGGAGCACTTAGAAGTACGGACAGCTGCAAATGGCCGGAATCTTACCACAAAAGGCACAAAAAGAGGCAAAAGCAGCTGTGAGGGATAGATTGTGTTTACAGGAACACAAAGGATGATCACTGCTCTTGCAGTGGTTTCGAATGATAAAAGTTTGATTTAACCGGAGCTGCACCACAATGACACAATGCACACGAGTGGAATTCACTATCCTTCGTATCCTTAGCGCCTTCGTGGTCAGATCCACATCCCATTCTAACCAGGATGAACTTCTCTTGTGCCTTTTGTGGTTGAAAATGCCACCTTCTCCGTTTTTCTGCGTCATGGTACTATGATACCAACTCATGGTTTTTCGGGTCAGGCAAAACAGGCGATCATTGTGAATGAGCTGGCCGGACTGATCGATTACGATTTTACCCAGCCTCACCGTCACCAGTATTTCGAGCTGTTCGTTTTTATCAAAGGAGGCGGAACACACAAGATCGATTTCGAGGAATTTGAAATTCACGACCATTCCATTCATATCGTGGCTCCCGGCCGTGTACATGAAGTTCGCCGTGAACTGGATTCCTACGGATTTGTTTTCCTTTTTGAAACCGATGCGCTGCTTTCAAACTATGCCATTGCCGGTTTCCTGCTGGATCATACCTGCTACACCGTGCAGGAACATTCGCCGGTTTACCGTTTTTCCGAAGACAACCAAACGGGTAAAATTGCCGAGCTGATGTGGAAAGACAGCCAGTCACAAAATAGCTTCGGGCAGGAATTCCTGCTTCACAATCTTGCATTGCTCGGCATTTACTGTATGCGCGATTCAGGCAGAAAGAACACTGCTCATCCGGGTGGCAGCACTGCCGTTTATTTCCAGTTTCGCCGCATGCTCAGTCAGCGCTTCCGGGAGCTCAAAAAGGTCAAAGACTATGCTGCGCTGCTCGCGGTTTCGGAAAAACAGCTGAACGAGGCCGTTAAAGCCAATACAGGAAGCTCGGCCAGTACTGTGATCTATAAGCAGGTGATCCTGGAGGCCCGCCGCCTGCTGAATCTCGGTCACACGACCAAAGAGGTTTCCTATGAGCTGGCTTTCGACGATCCGGCCCATTTCAGTAAATTCTTCAAAACCCAGACCGGCGTTTCACCGTCCGAATTCCAAAAGATACATGCTTAAGTCGCAATTGTACTTTTTTCAGCACCAGGAAGTTCGCTAAGTTTACGGAAGATAGTTACTAATTTATTTTCCATGAAAAACATTATACTCTCCGCTCTCCTCCTCGGGGGAATGAACAGCGCCAGCGCACAGACGTGGTCGCAGGTCTCCGTACCAACGCAAAAGCAACTGAATACCATTGATTTTCCTTCGGCTTCCGTGGGCTACATCGGCGGTAATGACAGTTTGCTGCTGAAAACCACCAACGGCGGGCAGACCTGGCAACCTGTTTCCTATACCGGTGTTACCTTCTACCCGGGAAATGAGCACATCGTTAACCTGCAGTTTGTTTCCGAAACAACGGGCTTCATGACCGTAGGTCCGTATTCGGGATCCTACAAAACCACGAACGGCGGAACGACCTGGCAACCCGTGGGACTTTCTTCCAACATGTGCTACAACGAAGGACTATTCTTTTTTGATGAGAACAACGGTTTCATAGCTGGCTCGGGTTGTTTCCAAGGTGAGCTGATCGACAAGCTTGTCGATGGAGTATGGTCTCCGGCAACTGTCAGCTTTACGAGCTCCAATGCGGACAACCGGATCACCGATATCGATTTCCTGGATGCTGACTTCGGGCTGGCAACGAGCTACGGCGGACGTTTCCTGAGAACAACGAATGGTGGGCAGACCTGGGATTCCATTGCAAGCCCTTTAGGGTCAGCTGCGATCCTGACTTCCGTTGCGATCCTGAGCAATACGCTTTGTTATGCGGGCTATGCAAGGGAGTCGGGCGGATTTGGCCTGCTCACTTCGGAAGACGGCGGACTTACCTGGGAAGGAGACGAGGGCCTGATGCTGTTTTCCTACCCACGATTTTTCGATGTTCACCTAACAGGAAGCGGAAGGCTCTACACGGCCGGCGAACCCTATTATGAGGGTGCGGGAATGATCTTTACTTCCCTGGACGACGGTGGATGGGAGTTTGAGACCACGGATGAAGCGCTTTATGCCCTTGCATCTTACAGTGATTCCATCGTATTCGCAGTTGGTGACAACGGTTATGTGATCACCAACAGGAACTTTACTTTGGGAATAGAGGAAGCCTCTTACGGAGCACTTCAGTTGTATCCGAATCCGGCGGAAACCAGTATTTCGTTCCAGTTACCCGTTTCGGCGCCCGCAACCAGTTACGACTATCGCATCGTTGATCTGAGCGGACAAACGATCAGGGAAGCAACCATCCAGACAACGACTATTGACCTGGCAGATCTGCTTCCGGGAATGTATTTTCTGGAGCTGCGCGATTCTTTACGGACGTTTACCGAACGGTTTGTAAAGAAATAAACGACACCGGAACAAAACCAAAAAAGCGGCCCTGTTATGAACGGGGCCGCTTCTGTTATATGTGTTTGGGTTACTTCGTTTTCTTGAGAATGAACGGATCCTTCAGGGCGATTTCACTGGTGAAGAATTTATCCAGTTTGGTGTCGTCTATCGTTACTTCGTAAGTTGAAGCTCCCATTTCGCCGTTTTCGTCCATTTCACCTTCAACTTCCGTTACTTTGGAGAAATAAGGCTCCAGGAGGTTTGCGGTTACTTCTTCATTGCAAAACATCGGGTAAAGCTCCATGTCTTTGCCTTTTTTCACGATCTTGAATACGATCACGCTTGGCGGCGCTCCCATGGAAAGGTAGGTTTGTTTTTTAATGGTCGAAATGAAGAGCGAATCGCCGAGCATGCTAATATTGTCACCGTCTGTGTTTCTAACCGTCATGCGGTCATTTTCGAAGATTACAATTGTTTTTGCGTCCGAGCCTTCCATCATTGCAGCGATGCTTTCAGGGTAATGCAGCTCGTATTGCCCCAGCATATTCTTGGGAACTTTAGTGGCTTTTTTTCCGGGAACATTAGTAGCTGTAACCAGTGTACAGGAAGAAAGCAGGATAACCAGCAATCCGGTCAGTGCGGTAAGAAATTTCATAATTGATAATAGTTAATGATTCAAAGGAACGAAAAATAGTCCGGGTTAGCGCAGTCGTTCGTGCGGCGTTAACGGAATTTAATATAGCGTGGGAGACAAAAACCAGACCGACTTTTCACCACAATAGACACCGTAGAAAATAGGAGAAGTATAGGATTCACTGATTTTTTATTATCCAACGGCGGGTGACAGGCTAAAATGAGCACAAAATGACAATGATGGTCAGGGAAAAATATAAAACCAGTAATTATAAAAAATCCTTCTGCCCGGAGACAAAAGGATTTTCAAAATTTATAAGAAGCAGGAATTAACCTACGATCGCTTTGTAAGCGTCAGCATCCAGCAAAGCATCCAGCTGTGAAGGATCGCTCATCTTTACTTTAATCATCCATCCTGCGCCGTAAGCATCTGTATTAACTGCTTCCGGATTGGCTTCAAGACCTTCGTTAAATTCGATGATCTCACCTGAAACAGGCATGAACAGGTCAGAAACTGTTTTCACCGCTTCAACCGAACCGAAAACTTCTTCCTGGTCCATTGTTTCACCTACCGTCTCTATTTCCACGTAAACGATGTCACCCAGTTCGCTCTGAGCGAAATCAGTAATACCAATCGTTGCAACGTCGCCTTCAACGCTGATCCACTCGTGATCTTTTGTGTACTTTAAGTTAGCCGGAATATTCATCGTTTTCTTTTTTAAATGTAAATGCTGAAAAGGTATTTCTACCTGTCCACAAATGTATCATTTTGTTTCTTTTTTGGTTCCTTCTTGTTTCCTTTTTCACATTTTCTACGAATTAGTAAACAAATATGTGGTGTGGGAACGCGTATCCCAATAGGTAGGCACGGGATGCATTCTGCACCTGCCCAAAAACCATCTCCACCTGCATATCGCCTCCGAACTATTGACTGTCCAACTATAGTTGCTAACTTTGCGCCATGGTAAACAATGAGCAACTCAAAGCTATCGGTCAGCGCATTGCCGCAATTGCAACGTATCTGAAAATTCCCGAAAAGGAAGTTCAGCTGCAGGAAGGCGAGCTGAAAACGCAGGATCCCGGTTTCTGGGACGATCCTAAAAAGGCAGAAGTGGAAATGAAAACGATCCGCTCGCTGAAATTCTGGATCGAATCGTATACGAAGCTCAAAAGCCAGCTCGACGACCTCGAAGTGCTCATCGAATTCGTGAAAGAAGGCGCTGCGGAAGAAAGTGATGTCGATGAAGCTTACAATTCGCTGATCGAAAAACTGGATGAAACGGAGCTGAAAAACATGCTCTCCGGCGAAGAAGATGTGTTGAGCGCCGTTGTGCAGATCACTGCAGGAGCTGGTGGTACGGAAGCGTGTGACTGGGCATCCATGCTCATGCGCATGTACATCATGTGGGCCGAAAAAAACAACTATAAACTCAAAGAGCTCAACTACCAGGAAGGCGAGGTTGCCGGTATCAAGACCGTGACGCTCGAAATCGAAGGCGAATTTGCGTTCGGCTACCTGAAGGGCGAAAACGGAATTCACCGCCTGGTGCGGGTAAGTCCCTACAATTCACAGGGAAAGCGAATGACTTCCTTTGCGTCGGTGTATGTTTACCCTTCCGTAGACGACACCATCGAGATCTACATCAATCCGGCTGATATTACGTGGGATACTTTCCGTTCGGGAGGCGCCGGCGGTCAGAACGTGAACAAGGTCGAAACAGCCGTTCGTCTGAAACACGCGCCATCGGGAATTATCATTGAGAACTCCGAATCGCGCTCTCAGCTTGGAAATAAAGAAAAAGCGATGCAATTGCTCCGTTCGCAGCTTTATGAGCTCGAATTGCGTGCCCGCCTGGAAAAACGAAACGAGATCGAAGCCGGCAAGAAAAAGATCGAGTGGGGATCACAGATCAGGAGCTATGTGCTCGACGACAGACGCGTTAAAGATCACCGCACCGATTATACCGTTAACGATCCGGATAAGGTCCTGGACGGCGAGATCAATGAGTTCCTGAAATCTTATCTGATGACTTACGGGAATTAATTGAGAATTGAAAATGTAAAATTGAAAAGGAATTATGAATGATCAATTGGATAATTATCAAGGTGATCTGCGGTTGATAATTTTTTTCCTTTTCAATTGGTAATTAAATGATCGCATGAAGCCAGTAATCTACCATAACACCCGTTGTTCCAAAAGCCGCGAAGGTTTGTGCGAGCTCGAAGCGATCAGCAAGGATTTCGAAGTGATCGAGTACATGAAAACTCCTTTCACCGAAGAAAGCCTGTCGGAGCTTATCGGAATGCTCGGTATTAAGCCAAAAGAACTGGTTCGCACGAACGAAGGCATCTACAAAGAAAAATTCAGCAGCAGGAAGATCTATGGCAAAGAATGGATCCGGATCATGGTGAAGCACCCGGAGCTCATTCAGCGGCCAATCGTGGTGAAGGACGGAAAAGCAGTGATCGGAAGGCCGGTTGAACGGATCATTGAATTGCTGAGGGATTGAAGCCTCTTGTTTTTCCATCCTGAAATCTGAAGTCCGCCATCCTATATATCCGCATGTTGTGAATTTTTGCGGTCAAATCCTGCTAATTGAGATCGCTTAATCATCAAAGCTGGAATTTAGATTATACCTTTGTACCTAAATTAAAATCTGGTGCGGTTTCAACTGAAGCCGTTACCAAACCGGAAGCGTAGAATGAGAACGAAATACTTTGACCTTATCGATCAGACGTTTGACTTTCCGCAGGACGAATTCAACCTGCGCGAAGACCGTTTGATCTTTCATGGAATCGATCTGATGGCCCTGATTGAAGAATACGGAACACCGTTAAAATTCAATTACCTGCCCCAGATATCGAACAATATTCAGCGGGCCAAAGGCTGGTTCCGCGAATCCATGAACAATTTAGGGTATTCGGGATCGTATTTCTATTCGTACTGTACCAAAAGCTCACATTTTTCCTTCGTGCTCGATGAAGTGCTCAAAAATGACGTTCACATCGAAACGTCTTCGGCATTCGACATCGATATCGTGAAAAAGCTGCTGGCAACCGGTAAGCTGAAAGAGGGAAGCTTTGTGATCTGCAACGGATTCAAGCCACCTGCTTACATTAAGAACATCGCCGACATCATAGACGGTGGTCAGCTGAACGTTATCCCGGTGGTTGACAACACGACCGAGATCCACGAGCTGCTGGCTGCTTCAGAAAGCAATAATATCAAGATCGGTATCCGCATTGCATCCGAGGAAGAGCCGAAGTTCGAGTTCTATACCTCGCGACTAGGCATTCGTTACCGCGAAATCGTTCCTTTTTACAAAGCATTCATACAGGATAATCCGCGGGTTGAGATCAAAATGCTGCATTTCTTCATCAATACCGGGATCAACGATACGTCGTATTACTGGAATGAGCTCACGAAATGTCTCCGTATCTATTCCGACCTGAAAAAAGTATGTCCGACACTTGACTCGCTCAACATTGGCGGCGGATTCCCGATCAAGAAATCGCTTGCTTTCGACTTCGACTATGCTTACATGGTACGTGAGATCCTCATGCAGGTGAAGCGCGTTTGCAGCGACAACGATATTCCCGAGCCGAACATCTTTACCGAGTTCGGATCATTTACAGTGGGCGAAAGCGGTGGTGCGATCTTCAACGTGCTGCACCAGAAACAGCAGAATGACCGTGAGAAATGGAATATGATCGACAGCTCGTTCATGACCAATCTTCCCGATACCTGGGCGATCAATCAGCGTTTCATCATGCTTCCGATCAACAGGTGGAACGACGATTACGAGCGCGTGCTGCTGGGAGGTCTTACCTGCGACAGCGACGATTATTACAATTCCGAGCAGCATTCGAATGCCATTTACCTTCCGAAATTCGAGAAAAACAACCCGTTGTTCATCGGATTTTTCAATACCGGCGCTTACCAGGAAACGATCGGCGGCTTCGGAGGACTGAAGCATTGTCTTATTCCCGAGCCTAAACATGTGCTTATCAGGAGAGATGACCAGGGAAAGATTCAATCGGAACTATTTTCAGAGGAACAAACAGCTGCTGATTATCTGAAAATACTTGGTTATCAGTAGTTTACAAAATCATTAAGAAATTATAACGTTTTGACGTGACCAACCCCGCAGAAAGCAGTATTTTTGCGGCTGCATTTAAACTGTGAAGGGTAGTTCACGTAAAAGCAACACACAAATTGCCATAGGCATGACAGCGCACATTAAAACAATATTTTTACAGGATAAATCGGCCTTCGCAGCTTCCATCGGTAATTCACTTACTGAACGCGGCTTTACAACGCAGGTATTCGATGAGTCACAAGATCAGATTGAATCCATTGATGGAGTTGTCCTGTTTCACGATAATCACAATTTCGACAAGCACATTGCGGAATTGCGGGACCTTTTCGATAAACGCCAGGTAGCTACGCATAAGATCGACATGAGCGGAACAATGAATGTTGCCTTGTCACACCTGTCGCTGTTCTTCGACCGCATCAAGTGCAGGAACGTTCTTTTCCTGGGTTCCGAGAGCCTGAAAGACCATCCGAAACTGGAGGTATTCAAGGAAAAATGGCATCTATAGTCTTTAAAACACGAATATACAGAACGATGGGCGGGATTTATTCCGCCCATTCTGGTTTAACGTCATGAAACGAATCTTCCATCTCTTCGACCTGCAGCAACCCGTTAATTACAAGAACGAAGTACTTGCCGGTTTAACAGTTGCGATGACCATGATCCCCGAATCGCTTTCCTTTGCTATTCTCGCAGGCTTTCCACCGCTCGTGGGTTTGTACGGAGCGTTCATTATGGGGATCTTCACGGCGATATTCGGAGGCCGGCCCGGACTGATCTCGGGAGGAGCCGGGGCAACGGTCGTTGTACTGATCGCGCTCATGCAATCACACGGACTGGAGTATGTATTCGCAGCGGTGGCGCTTGCCGGCGTGTTCCAGATAGCTGTTGGTTTGTTAAAGCTGGGAAAATTCATTCGCCTCGTTCCCCAATCGGTGATGTATGGTTTCGTGAACGGACTGGCGATCATCATTTTTCTTGCGCAACTGGAACAGTTTAAAACAGGATCGGGGTGGATATCCGGCTCCGTTCTATACACCATGGCCGGACTTGTCGCCCTGACAATCGGCGTTGTGTTTTTCTTTCCTAAAATCACCAAAGCCGTTCCGCCTTCACTCGTGGCGATTGCCGTTGTTTTTGCAGTTGTTTATTTCTTCGGAATCGATACAAAAACAGTAGGCGACATTGCTTCCGTAAAAGGCGGATTGCCGCCGTTCCATATTCCGGTGGTTCCCTTCACGTTCGACACACTGCTGATCATTGCTCCGTATGCTGCGATCATGGCTGGTGTGGGATTAACAGAAGGATTGCTGACAGTGAATCTCGTCGATGAGATTACGGGAACGAAAGGGAACACCAACCGGGAATGTGTTGCCCAGGGCGGTGCCAATATGCTGAACGGGTTTTTTTACGGAATGGGTGGCTGTCCTATGATCGCCCAAACCCTCGTCAACCTTTCTGCCGGTGCGAGGGCCAGGCTTTCGGGAATTATTGCAGCTATCACCATTCTGATCATTATCCTGGTCGGAGCTCCCGTCATTGGTCAGCTCCCGCTTGCTGCCTTAACCGGCGTAATGATCATGGTAGCCATCGGAACGTTTGAATGGGCAAGCTTTCGTATCATCGGCAAAATGCCCCGCACAGATATTATTATCATGCTGGTGGTGACGCTCGTTACCGTGTTGCTGCATAACCTTGCACTTGCTGTTCTGGCAGGCGTGATCATCGCTGCGCTGGTCTTTGCGTGGGAAAATTCCCTGAACATACGTATACGCAAAGTGCTGCAGGCCGACGGAACCAGGGTGTACGAGATCTCCGGACCTTTATTTTTCGGATCCGTGGCAGCTTTCAACGAACAATTCGACCTGGCGGGTGATCCGGAGACCATTGTGATCGATTTCCGGAAAAGCCGCGTAGCCGATATGTCTGCCATTGAAGCGTTGAACCACCTCACAGCAAACTACCAGGTGGCTGGCAAAAAAGTTATCCTGAAGCACCTGAGCTCAGACTGTGTGAGCCTTCTGCGAAATGCGCGTGTTGAAGTAACCATTGCCGAAGATCCGGAATACCTGGTAATGGAAAGCTGAATTAACCATCCGCCGGTTGTCGGACGGGTTAAAGGAGCAAACATCTTATATGCGCTGTGATTACTTGCCGGATTCGCAGGCAAAACACTTTACTCAGATCAGCATTCCCCGGCTTAATTCCTTTGCTTTCTTTCCCAGTCATAAACATCCACTTTTCTTTGCTCCTTTGTGGTGCCTTATTTCACATAATCTTCCTTCTGTACGAGCATATACTGTTCGTTTTCCAGTCGCGTGTAGCCCTGGTCGTAGCAGAAATAATAGGTATTTCCCTTTTGGGTGGTGTAGATATTTGTGAAGTAATGAAAGTTGAAGCCTTCTTCGGCAAGCGTTATGGCATCTGCCGTTCTTTTTCCGGACGGATTCAGCTGGCTGAGAATTCTCCTGTTCTTTCTCAGGATGTTGTTGATCCGGCGCATATAGTTGGTGCTGTCTTCATTCAGACGATTGTTGAAGGTGTTGCGGCAGTAATCGGAACAGAATTTCTGATCCCTGCGTCCCGAGATCTTCTGAGAACATTCCCGGCATTCGCGTAGTAGCTCCATTGAATTCAAGTTAACGGTGATAGTGCAAAACAATGTTAACATAAATTAACAGCACATCCAATAGCTTCAGATCATTCTTTTACATTTTTGCACGTTGATGTTTCAATAGCCTGCTTGAATGCTGATTTGTGAAGCAAATCATGTCTGTTTCAAATCAATCGGTAACTTTGAGACGCTTCTTTTGACCTTATTTAAAAACACTATAACGATTCACATTTATGTCAGAATCATCTTCTCTTTCACCATCTGAACAGCTCCAGGTGCTTTCCGTTTCCATCAAGGAACATGCAGAAAAATTCGACCTGCTTCGCCGGGAAGTCGGTAAAGTAATCGTAGGCCAGGAATCCATGGTGAAGAACCTGCTTATAGCATTGCTGGCAGATGGCCACGTGCTGCTCGAAGGCGTTCCGGGATTGGCAAAAACACTTGCTATCAGGACCTTGTCGCAGGCAATAGACGCCGATTTCGCCCGGATCCAGTTTACACCCGATCTGTTGCCCGCCGACATTACCGGAACGATGATCTACCAGCAGAAAGCAGAACAATTCGCTGTGAAAAAAGGTCCGATCTTCGCCAATTTCGTGCTCGCAGATGAGATCAACCGCGCGCCTGCAAAAGTACAGAGCGCCCTGCTCGAAGCCATGCAGGAACGCCAGATCACGATAGGCGATACTTCTTATAAATTACCTGCGCCATTCCTGGTAATGGCCACGCAGAACCCGATCGAGCAGGAAGGAACGTATCCGCTTCCCGAAGCGCAGGTCGACCGTTTCATGCTGAAAGTCTCGCTCGGATATCCTTCCAAGCAGGAAGAACAGCTCATTCTCCGAAGCAATGTTCGCGCGGAAGGGCTTGCCACCGTTTCCGCCTGTATTTCGCAGGACGATATCATGAAGGGAAAACAATTGGCGCGCGCGGTTTACCTCGACGAAAAGATCGAACGTTACATCGTCGACATTGTTTCCGCATCTAGAAACCCGGAAGCTGCCGGATTGCCGCAGTTAAAACATTACATCGCTTACGGCGGATCTCCCCGTGCGACCATCAATCTTGCTCTTGCTGCAAAAGCGCATGCTTTCCTGGAAAGACGAGCATTTGTGATCCCGGAAGACGTTCGAGCGATCAGCCTTGACGTTTTGCGCCACCGTATCGGACTTACCTACGAGGCAGAAGCAGACGGATTGCGCTCCGAGGCTATCATCGAACAGCTCATCCAGCGCGTAGAAGTTCCTTAAGCGGGCTAAACGAAGATGGATCACCAGGCATTACTCAAAAGGGTTCGCACCATAGAACTGAAAACACGCGGATTGACCCAGCAGGTCTTTTCGGGTGAATACCAGTCTGCGTTCAAAGGTCGGGGAATGTCGTTCAGCGAAGTGCGCAATTACCATTTCGGCGACGACGTTCGCTCCATAGACTGGAATGTGACGGCGCGTTTCAGAGAGCCTTTCGTGAAAGTATTCGAAGAAGAGCGTGAGCTGACCGTTCTGCTGGTTATCGATGTTTCCGGCTCCATGTATTTCGGTCAGACGGACTTTTCCAAGATAGCTACCGTTGTGGAAGCTGTGGCAACGATCGCTTTTTCCGCCGCTAAGAAAAACGACAAGGTCGGGGCGGTTTTCGTAACCGATAAAGTCGAAACGCACATTCCTGCCGTAAAAGGAATCAAGCACGTTTACGCCCTGTTGAAAGCGCTTATTTACTTCGAGCCGAATGGAAAAGCGACCAATCTTTCCGCAGGATTGAGACATGCCGTGAGCTTCAGTAAACAGCGGAGCATTTGTTTCCTGATCAGCGATTTCATCGATGCCGAAGCCATCCGCGACGGTTTGGTGGCTGCTTCCGGAAAACACGACCTTATAGCTCTGCAGGTCGAAGACGAAGGCGAGCAATCACTTCCGAACGTCGGATTTGTTCAGTGGATGAATGCCGAAACCGGCCGTACGACCTGGGTGGATACTTCTTCCGCCAAAGTACGACACGATTATGCCGACAAGCAGTTGAAGCGCAAACAGGCCAACGATGAATTATTCCGCTCTCTCGGGATCGACAACGCAACCCTGAAAGGCGGGGAATCTGTTTTTCTTTCGCTGATGGGCTTATTCAGGAGAAGAAAATGAGGCTGATAATCTGCATAACATTCCTTGGCCTTGCCTTCACCGGTTTCGGGCAGCGTTTCACCGCTACGTGGAGCAAAAACCGCTGCGAGATCGGGGAACAGGTCGAACTGAAGCTTCGCCTGGCGAATGCTCCGAAGAAAGTTGGCTACAAGCCTTATGTGGGAGAAATTCCCTGCGAGATGAAATTCAGCGATTCCAGTACACTTACCAAAAATGCCACGCTGGAAATCGTCAAGGCATTCGAAGACACGACCTACCTCAGGGGCAAAGAACGGATCTGGGAAGGATGCTACACGGTTATGATATGGGATACAGGAGTTTATATCATTCCGCGTTTTGCTATCGGCCTCACGGACACATCGCTTGTTGCCGGCGGCGTTTCAAAGCTGCGCGTCGGGTTCACCAAACAGAACGTCGACGACGAGATCGAAGAAATGCAGGCAGTCATTCCGACCGATTACTGGTACTATTTCAAAACGTACTGGTGGCTCATCCTGTTCCCGCTGGCGATCATCATTGTCCTGCTTATCCGGAGAAGGAACCGCGTTACGGTAATCAGCCAGCTCTCGCTCAAGCAGCGCTCTCAGATCGCGTTAGATGCGCTTCGCAAACAGGCTTACTGGAAAAAAGGAAAGGTCACCGAACATTACATCGAGTTTTCCTTCCTGCTCCGATCGTTTCTTTCCGCGCGGTATGAATTGAATCTTGCGGAAAGAACGACTTACGAAGCCATGCTGCTCCTGAGCCGGAAAAACATTCCGACCGACACATTGAAAAGGATCCGCGAAATGCTCACCGAATCCGACATGGTGAAATTCGCTAAAGGAGTTCCGGGGGAAGAAGAAATTCTGCTGAGCCTTCGCCGCATGGAAGAATTAATCGTAGAGCTCAGTCCGCTCGACCTGATAGAATGAGCCGCTACCTGAACATATTGATCTGGGAATACCAATTCTACTCGCCGGGCTGGTTGTGGCTCCTGCTGATCGTTCCCGTGGTTTTCACAGCCGATTACCTGCTGAAGAGAAATTCGTCGGGGCACCTGCAGTTCTCGCGCGGAGAATCCGAGCAAAGCGAAATGGGAACTTCCTGGGTACGTTATTTCCGCTGGGGAATTGTGGTTTCTCAAGCTTTTGCAATGGCCTGCCTGATCGTTGCGATGGCAAAACCTTACAATCCTTCCTTCGATCCACCGAGGATAGATTACAAGAACGGGATCGATATCATCTTGTCCATAGACATTTCCGGTTCTATGCTCGCGCAGGATTTTCTTCCGAACAGGCTGGAAGCAGCTAAAAATGTAGCCCAGATCTTTGTCGACAGCAGGAAAGGCGATCGTGTGGGGCTGGTAGCATACGAAGGCGAAGCTTACACCGTTTGTCCGGCAACGCTCGACTACCCGATGCTGAAGCGCGAAATTGCTAAGCTGGAACCGGGTAACCTCGAACCGGGAACGGCGATCGGGAACGGACTTGGTGTGGCAGTTACCCGTTTGCGAAGCGACAGCCTGAAATCGAAGGTCATCATCCTGCTCACCGACGGCAGCAACAACGCCGGCTCCATAGAGCCCATGGATGCAGCTCGGCTTGCGAAGAACAAGAATTGTCGTGTTTACACTATAGGCGTGGGCTCAACCGGCCTGGCCCCGACGCCGGTCATGACACCTTCGGGCGTTTCGTATGAAAATCTTCCCGTAGAGATCGACGAAGCCACGCTGAAAGCTATTGCAGATGAAACGGGAGGAAAATACTTCCGTGCGAAAGACGAGCAAAGTCTCAACACGATTTATGCAGATATTGACAAGCTGGAAAAGCGGAAAATGGAGGATACGCATTTCGGCGCCGAGCCTCCGGTTACGATCTTCCCGTTCCTGTTCTGGGGATTGTTCTTCCTGCAGGGTTCGTGGCTGTTAAAAACCATCAAATTCAAGCTGGATGACTGAGCAAACCAATATCCGGTACAGGCGTTTGCTGAATTTAACGCTGGGAGCTGAAGCCGTTTTCTGGGTGCTGGCCTTCCTGCTGTATTTTGTTTTCAAACCAACTCACATGGAATTCAGCTACCCGGCGAGGTTGTGGTTTCTCCTGCTGATTCCCGCAATTTTCTTGGTATTTGTATTCAGATGGCAATGGAAAAGCGATCTGTACGAACAGTACCAAGGCAAAGGAAAAACCAGGATGATCTGGATCACTTTTCAGCCGCTGCGCTATTTCCTCACTTATTTCTTCCTGCGAATGATCGTTTTCTTTGTCGTGCTGGCGTTGAGTCAGCCGGTACTGGGATCGGCAAAAGTAAAAGGAACACGCCGGGTTTTAGACCTGGTGATCTGCCTCGATATTTCGTCTTCGATGAATACAATGGATATTGCGGAAAAGACGAGCAGGCTTACTGTTGCCAAGCGCGGGATCAATCAATTGCTCAATAATCTGAAGGGCGAGCGCATTTCGGTCGTTGTTTTTGCCAACGAAGCTTATATCCAGCTGCCGCTGACTATGGATTACGGTGCTGCCAAGATGTTTATCAATGAGATTGAAACGTCTATGATCGCTGACCAGGGAACGAATATCGGCGCGGCGCTGGAAGTGGCACAAAGCCAGTTCATGGATGGCGAATCCGGGCATGCGGTTGTTGTGATCACAGATGGCGAAGACCACGAACAGAAATGGCAGGAGCAGGTGGAAAAGATCCTGAATTCGGGCGTCGAGCTGATCTATTACGGGATCGGAACTGCAAATGGCGGACTCATTCCCAACGATCCCGAAGATCCTTCGGCCGGTTACAAAAGGTCGGGAGGAAGTGCCGTTGTTTCCCGCCTCGATGAAGCCGGGCTTCGGAAAATGGCCGCTGCAACCGGTAGCGCTGTCGAGATTTCTTCTTCTCCGTTTCCGGATATGACCGGATTAATGGCCGATATGTCCTCCGTAAAAAACAAAACCGTGAAAGAACTGGAATTCACCATTAAAAAGAATTATTACCAGATTCCTCTTGCACTTGCATTTTTTTGCTTTTTGGGGTATCTTTTTGTTCCCTTTCTCGTAAATCGTTCTGAGTTATGAAAGTCTTTGGTTTACTTACAGTAATGCTGCTTGCCGCCTCCGGTTCCGCCTTGTCACAGGAATGGCGAGATTCGCTCGATTATGCACGTGAAATGTACAAAGGCGGGCATTACGACCGCGCCCTGAAATACTACCGGTCTGCCCAGAAAATGGCTCCCAAAGGCGTCGATCTTTCAGAAGAGGAAGGACAATCAGCTTACCGCGCCAGGAAGTACCAGGATGCTGAAAAAGCATTCAACCGGGCAACGTATCAGAAAGATCCCAAACGCAAATCGGTGGCTTACAATAATCTTGGTAGCACGAAAATGAAGCAGCGCGATTACAAAGCAGCCGAAGAATCCTTCAAAGATGCTTTGCGCCAGGACCCCACCAATGAAAAGGCGCGACAGAACCTGGCCGAGGCCAAACGGGAGCGAAAGGAAGAAGAGTGTAAAAAGCCAAACCCGGATAATCCGAAGGATGGTGACCAGCAACAGCCGCCTCCGAAGCCGGGACAAGATGAGCAAAATCCGTCCGGTAAGCCGAAAGAGGGACAGCAGGGACAAAAACCTCAGAACGGTCAGCCTCAGAAACCGGAGAATGGCGATGGAAAAGGAAAACCGAAACAGGAAAACGGCCAGGGAAAGCTGGCAGATAAGCAGACAGACCGTAAACTGGACGAATTAATGCGCCAGGAAATGGATACCAAAAAACGGTTGGATGGTTCAAAAGTAAGCTCAGATGGAAAAACCGCAAAAAAGGACTGGTAGTCTTTTCCTTCTTCTTTTAGCAGTACTGATCTCCTCCTGGGGGAACTGCGTATTTGCGCAGAAACCAGTGGTTACGCTAACGGCAGACGACAAGACCGTAGCTCCCGATATGCCGGTAACGATTACTGTTACGACGAATATCAGCGGAACGATCAAAGTGGACTATCCGCTCGAGCTGACGGTGGATTACAACATGATGAACGGAATGGAACAGAAAATGGACCCTTCCACCGGGAAAATAAAAACCTATTATTACATTCAGCAATCGGGAAGCTTCACTAAGGAAGGAACCTATTCTTTTTATGCGTCCGTTCGCTACAAAGGCCGCTCTTACAAATCAAATAAGCTGACGATCAAAGTGAGCGAAGACGCCGATGAAGACGAGCATGCAGGCTACAATTCGACAGAGCCTGTTTTCGGAATCATAGAAGCAAAAAAGACAACAGTTTACGAGGGCGAGCCCTTATTGCTGAAGGCCAAAGCCATTTCAAGACTCGATATCAACCGACTGGAAGGCTACGTTCCTTTCCGGGCTGATAAAAATGCTGAGCAGCACGAATTCCAGAACGAGCGCTACGAAATAGAACGGTCCCGCTACAAAGGAAACGAAGTGCTGATACTCGAGTATGGAAAGCAGCTTCTTTTTCCAATTGCAACGGGAAAATGCAAGATCCAGCCTTTCGAAATGGCCTTACAGTACCGTGGAACCTTCTTTGACAAAGTAATCACTTTCCGATCTTCTTCTGCGGTCATAACGATAAAGCCACTTCCTGCCGGGGCGCCGAAAGATTTTATCGGGGCCGTCGGGATCTACGATCTGGCTATGACTACCGGTAAACTAACCCTGAAGCAGGGAGATGTGTTTTCGCTGACACTTGTTGTTCACGGACTCGGCAATCTTCACAATACCAATGCGCCGGTTCTCGATCTGCCTGCCGGCTGCGCGATCTACGGCGATCCTGAGCGCCGGGAAGATTTTGTTTTTACCGACGACGGAGTAGAAGGCTCCATCACTTATGTTTACAATATCCAGGTCACGAACAGCGGGAAAATCGCCTTTGCAGCTCCGTCGATCTCGTATTTCAACCCGGTTTCCGCTGATTACGTGACTGTAAAAACCGAAGCATTTACGCTGGATGTTGCTCCTGATGCTTCCTTTCATCCGCTGGTAGACAGTACGAAACCTGCGGCTGGTCATTCTGATAAAGGAACAGGAAATACACCTTCATCGACCGCTTCCGAATCCGGTATGAACGCTTGGCTGATTACCGGTATTGCGGCCCCGGTTTGCCTTGCCGGCTTACTTTTCCTGCTGTTTATCCGCAGAAGGAAGCAATCTTCCGCACCTAAACCGTCGCCTGAACAACCGGCTGCCGCTATTTTTGTGGCTCCGAAAGTCAGCAATGATTTCTGGGCCGAAGCTATAGCTTCAAAAAATGATGCCGATGCGTTTTCCATTCTTCTGCCCAAAGCGATCGTCCAAAGACTTGAAAAGAAGCTGAAAACAGAAGGACTCTCCCGCGAGAAAGTGTTCTCGTTGCTCACCGACAGAGATCCGTCCGCGGCGACAACACTCCGTGAGATCGTCGAGATCTGCGATCATCACCGCTATGGCTTCGGAGATACCGATCTTCATGCAGAAGAGCTGCTGGCAAGAGCAGAAGGAATTCTAAACGCGCTTTAGCTTCTTTGTGATGAACAAGTTGTATTTTTAAGGAATGATCTCCAGGCTTTTTCTTCTTTTAACTTCTCTGATGGCTCTTTCCGCGTGTTCGGGCACATCAGCCGGTGAGTATCAGCAGCAAGTCGGCCGCCTCAGTTCGCAGGCAGCTATCCTGGAAGAAGAGCTGTCAGCCATTGATTCAGCTGAGGCCGTAAGGCTTTACGAAACATCCGGTTCCGTTCTGGAGCAATTCCGCACAATTGCTGGTCGCGATACACTCGAGCTGGAATTTGCCCGAAAGCTTGAAAGCTATGTAACAGCCAACAAAGATTTGGAGCATTTGCCTTCGGAGCTGGTGAATTGCAAAACCGCTCTTGCAGCTGCGGAGATACGACTGGCTGAATTGAAGAAAGACATCCGGCAGGGCAATGGAGAGCGAACGAAATACGCTACCTGGGTTACTGCTGAATCGGCCGAAATGAAAGCCATCGGAAACCATTGCAGTGATCTGAAACGCAGGTTTTCAGCATCGGAATCGGCAATTGCACAATTTCAACCGGAGATCGAACGTTTTATTAGTAGGTTTGTACAACCAGTTAAGGTACCATGAGAACAGTTTTCCTTTTAATACTCCCATTTTTCTTCGCGTTTTCCGGGATCTCCCAGGGAAGGACGGATCAGCAGCTGGCAAATCTGTATTACAACAACGGTGAATATGATAAGGCGCTTGGCTATTTCGAGAAGCTGATCAGCAAGCAAAGCACCAAGTTCGACCTGCTCCGCTATGTGGATTGCCTTGAGAAAACGAACAATCCGAAAGAGGCAGAAAAAGTGCTGAAAAAAGCACGTTCCCAGTCACCGGGAGATCTGGAATATCCGATCCTGCTCGGTGCGCTGTATGAGCGTACAGAAAGGACCGACCAGGCTTCCAAACTTTACACTGAGCTCATTAAAACCGCTGCTGTAAATGGTTACCAGGTTACCGAGCTGAGCGACCTGTTCCGGAAAAAAGGAAATTACGAATTTGCTCTTAAAACCCTGGAAGCCGGGAGGAAGGAGCTGAAGAAAAGCTATCCGCTCAACATGCAGTTCGCCGAGCTTTACAATGCAATGGGCAAACCGGATGAAATGATAGAAGAATATTTTTCCCTGCTGGAAGAATATCCGAATTACCGCACGAATATCGAGGAAATGCTTTCCCGTCAGATCGATTTCGGGAACGATCAGAACGATAATTACACGAAGCTGAAAGAAAAGCTCCTGCAACGCATTCAGAAACGCCCGAATGAAACCGTTTATGCCGAAATGCTGATCTGGCTGTTCATTCAGAAAAAGGAATTCAAAAGTGCGCTCGTTCAGGCCCAGGCATTGGATAAGCGGGAAAAAGGCGGCGGCTCACGCGTTATGGATATTGCCGAAACATTTGTAGAGAACGGCGATTATACCACCGCGAGAACAGCTTATAAATACGTTATCGACCAGGGACAGGAGAGCATCAATTTTAACCGGGCTTACAATTCATTGCTGAATGTGCGCTACCGCGAAATTACCTTCCAGAAAAAATACGACCAGGCAGAGATCGCTACGGCCGTTTCCGAATACCGGGCTGCGATCAAGCTCGTTGGCTGGAACAGGAATGCGGTTGGAATCGCGCGCGAGCTGGCTGTGATACAGGCCTACTATGGAAATGATGCGAAATCTGCGCAGGAATTGCTGGATAGCTGCCTCGTTCTTCCCGGATTAACGGATATGCAGCGCGCGGAGATCAAAATGAGCCTGGCCGATGTGCTGGTGCTTAGCGACGATATCTGGCAGGCTTCGCTTTACTATATGCAGGTCGACACCGATTTCAAATTCGAGCCGATCGGTCACGAGGCCAAATTTAAAAATGCCCGGATCTTCTATTATGACGGCGATTTCAAATTTGCCCAGTCGCAGCTCGACGTACTGAAGCAATCGACCTCCAGGCTGATAGCCAATGATGCTATGAAGCTGTCCATCCTGATCACCGATAATCTGGGGCTCGACAGTAATTATACGGCGATGAACCTCTTCGCAAAGGCCGATTTGTTGCTGGAACAGCACCAGTATGAAGCGGCTTTCGGTTTGTACGACACAATCACCGCTCAATTTCCCTACCACGGACTGGCAGACGAAATGCTGCTCCGAAAAGCGCAGGCCATGCAGCAACAGGGAAACTGGACGCAGGCAGTAGTGTACCTTGAAAAGATTGTTTCCCAATACGGAGAAGACATTCTTGCAGACGACGCGATCTTCCAGCTGGGAGAGATCTACGAGCTGCACCTGAACGATAAAGAGAAAGCGGCGGAGTATTACAAGAAGATCCTGTTCGAATACAAAGGAAGCCTGCTTACCGTAGAGGCCCGAAAACGTTTCAGGGCATTGCGCGGCGATGCTTCCGGCGACGGTGAAAGTTGATTTGTTATCCTGGAGTAAGTTCACCGTTATCTGGGACGGGTTCATTTATATCTGGAGCAGGTTGAACGTTACCTGGGACAGGTTCACCGTTATCTGAGACGAGTTCACAGATATCTGGAGCAGGTTCATCAATATCTGGAGCAAGTTCATCAATATCTGGAGCAGGTTAACCGATATCTGGAGCAAGTTCATCAATAGCTGGAACAAGTTCACCAGTATCTGGAGCAGGTTGAACGTTATCTGTAGCAAGTTCACAGTTATCTGAGACGAGTGCACCAATTTCTAATGCATCGTGTTAATCCTCCACGTCCTCAAAAACACTATGTGCGTCAAATAGCTCAGCGGCCTTTGCGTCCAGCTCCTGAATTTCGAAATACCATTACCACCATTAAACGCCCAATACCTTATTTCTATTGAAAAATTGGCTTTTTTCGTCGATCAAAAATTGCTAATTTAGAATCTGTTTAAATAGTCTTTATAGTCAGGCAGGGCGTGTTAATTTGTATTAAATTCGCGGGTCTGAAAAAATGTAGTTAATATGTCTTCTGCACAGGATTATATTCCAATACTCATCCAGGTCGCTGTGGCGCTGGGTTTCGTCTTATTTACCATCGTGATAACCCACGTACTTGGACCCAAGCTGAAAGGAAAGAAAAAAGATGCTGCATGGGAATGTGGTATCGAAGAAGTCGGTAACGCACGTTTCCCGGTTTCGATCCGTTATTTCCTGACGGCTATTCTCTTTGTATTATTCGACGTAGAGGTGATCTTCTTTTACCCTTACGCTGTCAATTTCCACGCTTTAAAAGGGGACGGACTGCTTGCACTCATCATGTTTGTGGCGTTCTTCCTTATTGGATTTTTCTATGTACTCAAGAAAGGAGCATTCGAATGGGAAAAGTAGAAGTCATTAATGATGCCGAGACCTTCAATGGCGAAGGATTTCAGCTCACCATGCTGGATAAGGTGATCGGGGCTGCCCGCGCCAATTCCGTATGGCCTTTGCCGTTTGCGACCTCCTGTTGCGGGATCGAGTACATGGCAACTATGGGAACAAATTACGACGTAGCCCGCTTCGGTATGGAGCGTATGTCGTTTTCTCCGCGCCAGGCAGATCTGCTGATCGTGGCAGGGACCATTTCCAAGAAACTGGCTCCTATCCTGAAGCAGGTATACGAGCAGATGGCTGAGCCGAAATGGGTGATCTCCGTTGGAGCATGCGCTTCTTCGGGAGGAATTTTCGATACGTACTCTGTTTTGCAGGGAATCGACCGCGTTATCCCGGTTGACGTTTACGTACCGGGATGTCCGCCGAGACCGGAGCAGATCATCGAAGGATTTATGAACATTCACCGCCTGGTGAAAAACGAGTCACTGCGCCGCCGTTATTCGGACGAATACAAGCATTTGCTGAACAAATATAACCTGAACGAAGAATGAGCGGGGTAAACAGCGAACTCATCCTGCAAAGACTGCAGGAGCGTTTCGGGGAAGCAGTTCTCGGAAGCGAAACACCTTACGGATTGTTAACGGTCGAGGTAACGCCGGAATCGGCACATGGCATCATCCAATGGCTGAGAGAAGACGGGGAATTATCCATTAACTTCCTGACACTGCTCGGAGCGGTTCACTACCCGGAGAACAAAGGCCGCGAACTGGCAATCGTTTACCACCTTCAGAGTATGGTGAACAACATTCGTTTGCGCCTGAAAGCCTATGTTTCCATCGAGACGCCGGTGATCAAATCCATTACGGACATTTACATCGGGGCCAACTGGCAGGAGCGCGAAACATTCGATTTCTTCGGTGTTCAGTTTGAAGGCCATCCGAATCTTGTGCGCATTCTTAATGAAGACAGCATGGATTATTTCCCGATGCGGAAAGAATATCACCTCGAAGATGCAACACGTGAAGATAAAGACGATCGCTTCTTCGGAAGATAAATTCCTGATATCATGAGTGAAAGCAAGAACGAAGCACATTTTAAGCAGAAAGCCGGCCTTTTTTCCAGCGAAACCATCGACGGGGAAATTGCCACGCTGAACCTCGGGCCTACGCACCCGGCAACTCACGGGATCTTTCAGAATATCCTTACAGTTGACGGCGAGCGCATCCTGGCTTCCGAACAAACGGTAGGATACATCCACCGCGCCTTTGAAAAACTGGCCGAGCGCCGTCCTTATAACCAGATCACGCCAATTACGGACCGGCTGAACTACTGTTCTTCGCCGATCAATAATATGGGGTGGCACATGACCGTTGAAAAGCTCATCGGTGCGCAGCTGCCAAAACGCGTTGAATACATGCGCGTGATCATTATGGAGCTGGCAAGGATCGCAGACCATTTGGTTTGTAACTCGGTAATCGGTGTGGATGCCGGAGCATTGACAGGATTTACCTACATGTTCCAGCAGCGAGAGGCTATCTATGAATTGTACGAAGAAGTTTGCGGAGCGCGCCTGACAACAAATATCGGTCGTATCGGTGGATTTGAGCGTGATTTTTCACCCGCTTTCCACACGAAGCTGCAAAACTTCCTGAAAACATTCCCCAAGCATTTCAACGAGTTCGACAGCTTGCTGTCGCGCAACAGGATATTCATGGACCGTACGATAGGAGCAGGGCCGATCAGTGCTCAGCGTGCTTTGGATTACGGATTCGTTGGCCCTAACCTGCGTGCTGCCGGTCTGGATTACGATGTTCGCGTTCAGGAGCCATATTCCTCTTACCAGGATTTCGATTTCATCGTTCCCGTTGGAACACAGGGCGATACTTACGATCGTTTCCAGGTTCGCCAGGAAGAGATCCGTCAGAGCTTGCGCATCATCGAGCAGGCTTACGCGAATCTTCCGGAAGGAAAACACTACGCGCCGGATGTTCCTGAATTCTATCTTCCTTCGAAAGAAGATGTTTACACGAAGATGGAAGCGCTGATTTATCATTTCAAGATCGTTATGGGCGAAACGCCGGTTCCGGTCGGAGAAGTTTACCACTCCGTTGAAGGAGGGAACGGAGAATTGGGTTATTACCTGATCAGCGACGGCGGACGCAGTCCTTACCGTTTGCAGTTCCGCAGACCTTGTTTTATATATTACCAGGCATATCCGGAAATGATCACCGGATCCGTAATTTCAGATGCAGTGTTAACGCTGAGTAGTCTGAATGTCATCGCCGGAGAATTGGATGCATAAGTTATGAGTACAGAAGTATTAGACGAAAACAAACCGCAGTTCAGCCCCGAGAGAATGGTTGAGGTGCAGCGCATCATCAATCAGTTTCCGGAAGGAAAGCACAAAAGCGCGCTGATCCGTTTGCTGCACATGGCCGAGGAAGATTTCGGCGGGTGGCTGAGCGTTCCGACGATGAACTACGTGGCGGAGATCCTGAACATTCAGCCAATCGAGGTTTATGAAGTAGCGACTTTCTATACAATGTTCAACGTCGACAAGCCGGGGAATATCGTTCTCGAAGTTTGCCGTACCGGGCCTTGTATGCTGGTTGGCAGCGATCAGCTGATCGATCACCTGAAACAGAAATTGAACGTTGAAGTAGGCGGAACTTCCGCAGACGGTATGTTTACCCTGAAAACGGCAGAATGTCTCGGAGCTTGCGGCTACGGACCGATGCTGCAGTGCGGAAAGCATTTCCACGAACATTTGACGAATGAGAAAGTCGATGCATTGCTCGACAAGCTCAGAACAGAACATTCAACTTCATCTAACGCTTAGAGATGGGAAGAAAGATATTACTGGAGCACATTGATGTTCCCGGAATCGAAACCTACGAAGTGTACCGTCAGAAAGGCGGTTACCGTTCCGTAGAAAAAGCATTGAAAACCATGTCACCGCAAAACGTGGTCGAAGAAGTTCAGGCTTCCGGACTGCGCGGACGTGGTGGTGCAGGTTTCCCAACAGGAATGAAATGGTCGTTCCTGGCCAAACCGGAAGGGGTTCCGCGCTATTTGCTGTGCAACGCCGACGAAAGTGAGCCGGGAACCTTCAAGGACCGCTTCCTGATGGAAAAGATCCCGCATTTGCTGGTAGAAGGAATGATCACATCGAGCTACGCGCTGGGATGTAACAAATCCTTCATCTACATCCGCGGAGAATACATGTGGATCCTGGAGATCCTCGAAAAAGCGGTTGCCGAAGCTTATGCTAACGGATGGCTTGGGAAAAACATTCTCGGTTCGGGCTTCGACCTGGACCTGCACGTTGCACCGGGTGGTGGAGCGTACATTTGCGGAGAAGAAACAGCCCTGATCGAATCACTCGAAGGAAAAAGAGGAAATCCACGCATCAAACCGCCATTCCCCGCCGTTAAAGGTCTCTGGGGATGTCCGACGGTTGTGAACAATGTAGAAACAATCGCAGCTGTCGTTCCTATTATCAATGACGGCGGCGCAGAATATGCGAAGATCGGTATTGGAAAAAGTACGGGAACGAAACTGATCTCTGCTTGCGGAAACCTCGTTAAACCGGGAGTTTACGAGATCGAGCTTGGATTACCGGTCGAAGAATTCATTTACTCGGACGAATGGTGCGGCGGAATTGCCAATGGCAAAAAGCTGAAAGCCTGCGTTCCGGGAGGTTCTTCCGTTCCGATCCTGCCAGCCAACCTCGTTTACAAAACAGCTGAAGGAACCGATCGTTTGATGAGTTACGAAAGCCTTGCCGAAGGAAGCTTCGGATCGGGCTCCATGCTCGGATCGGGTGGTTTCATCGTTTTCGACGAAGACCAGTGCATTGTAAGAAATACCTGGAATTTTGCCCGTTTCTACGCTCACGAATCCTGCGGACAATGCTCGCCGTGCCGTGAAGGAACAGGATGGATGGAAAAAGTATTGCACCGCCTGGAAACAGGTCACGGGAAAATGCACGACATCGATCTGCTGGCAGAGATCAATAAGAAAATAGAAGGAAATACGATCTGTCCGCTCGGTGACGCTGCTGCATGGCCGGTTGCTGCTGCGATCAGACATTTCCGCGAAGAATTTGAATGGCATGTGACGCACCCCCAGGAAGCTACGACGCGTAACTTCGGGATTGCATCGAACCACATGCCTTTAGTATAAGTTTAAACCATTGATTATGGTAAAAGTTATCGTTGACGATATAGAAGTTGAAGTAGAACCGGGAACGACCATTCTCAACGCCGCCCGTAAGATCGGTGGAGACGTGGTGCCGCCTGCAATGTGCTACTACAGCAAATTGGAAGGAAGCGGAGGAAAATGCCGTACGTGTCTTGTGGAAGTTTCACAGGGCTCAACAGCAGACCCGCGCCCGATGCCGAAATTAGTTGCTTCCTGCTCCACGCCAGTAATGGATGGAATGGTGATCAAGAACAAAACGAGCGAGCGCGTTCACGATGGCCGTGGTGCCGTTACTGAATTCCTGCTGATCAATCATCCGCTGGATTGTCCGATCTGTGACCAGGCCGGGGAATGTCATTTGCAGGACCTTGGTTTCGAGCACGGAAAGGCAGGAACGCGTTACGAAGAAAAGCGCCGTACGTACGATCCGATCGATATCGGTAACAAGATCAAGCTGCACATGAACCGCTGCATTTTGTGCTACCGTTGTGTTTACGTGGCGAACCAGCTGACGGAAAAACGCGTTCACGGGATCATGCACCGCGGAGACCATGCAGAGATCAGCACGTATATCGAGCAGGCGATCGACAACGAGTTTTCGGGGAATATGATCGACGTTTGCCCGGTTGGAGCATTGACCGACAAAACATTCCGCTTTAAAAGCCGTGTCTGGTTCCTAAAACCGATGAACGCTTCCTGCGGGTGTACGAAATGTGCCGGAAAAGCCGTTGTATGGATGTTCGGAAACGAGATCATGCGTGTGACAGGCCGTAAAGATCAGTATGGCGAAGTAGAAGACGTTGATGGGAAACCGGGATGGATCTGCAACGAATGCCGTTTCGAGAAAAAAGATGCAAATCAATGGACGATTGAAGGACCTCGTGTCATCAACCGTCATTCAGTAATATCTCAGGGTCACTATCTGAAAGATCCGCTTAAAGACACTAAAACACTGGCGAATGGAAACGGGTGAGATCATTGAAAAATTAATACTGGTCCTTTCGCTGTTCCTTGTTACACTGGGAATAGCTGCATACATGACCTACGGTGAACGAAAAGTAGCCGCATGGCTTCAGGACCGTGTTGGTCCGGATCGCGCAGGACCTTTCGGACTTTTTCAGCCGCTTGCAGATGGTGGAAAGCTCTTCTTCAAAGAAGATTTTATTCCCCAGAATGCCGATAAATGGCTGTTTATAATAGGTCCGGCAATTGCCATGTTCACCGCACTGATAACAGGATCCGTTATTCCCTGGGGGCCGGATTTCGAAGCTTTCGGAAGAACCATCTCCCTGCAGGTAGCAGATGTGAACATCGGGATCCTTTTCATTCTCGGAGTTGTTTCCATCGGTGTTTACGGTATCATGATCGGAGGCTGGGCGTCTAACAACAAATTTGCGCTTTTCGGGGCCATTCGCGCTTCCTCGCAGATGATCTCTTACGAGCTGGCAATGGGCGTTTCGGTTATTACGATCGTTATGATGTCCGGGAGCCTGGATCTTGGAGACATCGTGAAAATGCAGCACGGCGCTAACTGGAATGTACTTTACCAGCCGGTTTGTTTCGTTGTGTTCTTTATCTGTGCCATGGCAGAGTGTAACCGTGCGCCGTTCGACTTACCGGAATCGGAAAGTGAGCTTATCGGGGGTTACCACACGGAATACGGTTCCATGAAATTCGGTCTTTACCTGTTTGCGGAATACACGAATATGTTCATTTCTTCAGCGGTGATCGCAGCGCTTTTCTTCGGAGGCTACAACTTCCCGGGAATGGACCATTTCTCCGGAATTACGCTCACGGTGCTCGGAACAAGCGCCTTCTTCATTAAGATCTTCATTTTCATCTTCATCTTCATGTGGATACGCTGGACATTGCCGCGCTTCCGTTACGATCAGCTGATGAAACTGGGATGGAAGAGCCTCATTCCAATCGCATTGATCAATTTATTGATAACAGGAGTAGTCATCGCTTTGAAAGAAGGGTGGTTCACAACCTGATCCGATTAAAGAACAGAATTAATTCCTTTAGAAGGTATGCAACAATTAACAAAGCGGAGTAAAGTAGTATCGGACAAGAAGATGACCACAATGGAGCGTCTTTATTTCCCGGCTATTTTAGGCGGAATGTGGATCACGTTCAAGCACCTTTTCCGTAAGCACAACACTATTAAATACCCGGAAGTTCAGCGCGAGTTCGCACCTGTTTACCGTGGAATGCACGTATTGAAGCGCGATGAAGAAGGCCGCGAGAACTGTACTGCCTGCGGATTGTGTGCCGTGGCCTGTCCGGCGGAGGCGATCACAATGGTGGCCGATGAGCGTAAAAAAGGAGAAGAAGGTCTTTACCGCGAAGAGAAATACGCTTCCACTTACGAGATCAACATGCTTCGCTGCATTTTCTGCGGATTGTGCGAGGAAGCCTGCCCGAAAGAAGCGATTTTCCTTACAGACCGTATCGTTCCGACTTACTTCGAGCGCGATAAATTCATTTACGGAAAAGATAAGCTGGTAGAGCCTGTTGATGAGCGCATCGACATCAGTAAAAGACAATTAACCGGTAAACGCCCTGCGAACTCATGAGCTTAGATATTATAGTTTGGATCCTGGGAGGCCTGACCATTGGTTCGGCCCTGATGGTAGTTTTGAGCCACCATCCTGTGAGAAGCGTGTTATTCCTCGTGTTGACATTCTTCATGATCACAGCCAATTACATTATGCTGAATGCACAGTTCGTTGCGATCGTAAACATCATTGTTTATGCGGGAGCGATCATGGTGTTGTTCCTGTTCGTGCTAATGCTTCTGAATCTCAGTAAAGAAAACGAGCCGAGAAGCTCGCTCCTGCTGAAATTCGCTTCCGTTGTTGCGGGAGGAATTCTGCTTACAGTTCTCGTAGCTGCCATGCGCGATGCTTCCGTTGCTACCGCTGTTATTACTCCGGGTCAGGAAAACATCGGTATGGTGGAAAACCTCGGGCAGCTGCTCTTTACAAAATATGTGCTTCCGTTCGAAGTTTCTTCGGTTCTCTTCATCGCTGCGATGGTTGGAGCCGTGCTTCTTGCGAAACGCGATAAACAACTAATAGATTAAGGATGGTATTAGCTACTCTATTCCAATCGGGAGTAAAAATCGAATACTACATGCTGCTGGCGACAATTCTGTTCGTTATCGGGGTGTTCGGTGTTCTCTACCGTAAAAATGCGATCGTACTCCTGATGTGCATCGAATTAATGCTCAACGCTGTGAATTTGCTGCTTGTTGCCTTTTCGACCTATTTCGGGAAAGCAGACGGACAGCTCTTCGTATTCTTTATCATGGTTGTTGCTGCTGCTGAAGCCACTGTCGGATTGTCGATACTTGTATTGATCTTCCGTAATACCCGCTCGATCGATATTCGTTTGTTTAATAAATTAAAAGATTAGGCATGTCGGTAGCACAGTTAGTTCCCCTGATTATTCTGCTTCCGCTGGTCGGAGCATTTATCAACGGCCTTTTCGGAAAGAATATGCCCAAAGTCCTGGTTGGCACGATTGCTACCGGGGTTATGGCAATTTCTTTCGGTCTTGCATTGACCGTTTTCTTTAACCTTCACGACGCCGTACAGGTGAATCTCTTCACCATGCTCAGCATGGAAGATTTTTCGCTTCACGCACGTTTGCTAGTCGACAATCTTTCCATCTGGATGACGCTTATCGTTACCGGAGTGGGAACCTTGATCCACCTGTTCTCGATGGGCTATATGAAGCACGATGCGGGTTATTACAAATTCTTCGTTTACCTGAACCTCTTCATCTTCGCGATGCTGATACTGGTTCTTGGAAGCAACTACTTCATGCTGTTCTTCGGCTGGGAAGGTGTGGGAATCTGTTCTTACCTCCTGATCGGGTTCTGGTATGGCGATTTCAAGAACACGATCGCAGCCCGCAAAGCATTCATCATGAACCGTATCGGTGACCTCGGATTGCTCGTTGGGTTATTCCTATTGCTGTTCCAGTTCGGAACGCTTGAATACCAGGAGCTGGCAAATGCTATTCTCGTACAGGGAATGAAGCCTACGGAATGGATGATCTTCGGTATTACCATCTGCCTGTTCATCGGGGCAACGGGTAAATCGGCACAGATTCCTTTGTTTACCTGGCTTCCGGATGCGATGGCAGGGCCGACACCGGTTTCAGCCCTGATCCACGCCGCTACGATGGTAACTGCGGGTATCTTCCTGGTTGTGCGCTCGAACTATTTATTTGAGCTGTCGCATCTGACACAGGATATCATGCTTTACATCGGACTGGCAACATCGATTATTGCGGCATTCATCGCCATGCGCCAGAACGACATTAAGAAAGTACTTGCTTATTCTACCGTTTCCCAGCTGGGAATGCTGTTCGTAGCTCTCGGAATGGGCGCTTACACAGCGGCTATGTTCCACGTTACAACGCATGCATTCTTCAAAGCTTTGCTGTTCCTTGGTTCGGGAAGCGTGATCCACGCCATGTCGGACGAGCAGGACATTCGCCAAATGGGCGGACTGAGAAAGAAAATCCCGGTAACGCACATTACCTTCCTGATCGGGACACTGGCGATCTCGGGTATTCCTTTGCTTTCCGGTTTCTTTTCGAAAGATGAGATCATCGGTCATGCATTTACTCACCAGACGTGGCTTTACGTGGCACTGATGATCAGTTCGGCACTGACGGCGATCTACATGTTCCGTTTGTATTTCGTGGTGTTCTCCGGATCTTTCCGCGGATCGCACGAAGTAGAACATCACATCCACGAAGGGCCGGCTTCCATGAACATTCCGTTGATGATCCTGGCTGTTGCTTCCGTAGTTGGTGGTTTGCTGAACCTACCGGGAATCTGGCTGCACAACGCCGCACACTGGATGACGCACTATTTCGAGCACAATGTGAGCGGAATGAACGTACTGAAAGACCATGCTGCAGATAACAACACGACTTTAATGCTGATGATCGTTGCCGGCTCCATGTCGGTGATTATCCTGGTGATTACTTACCTCGTTTACGGCAAGAAACACAGCGTTCCGGTCGAAGATGCACAATTGTCAGGCTGGGAAAAACTGTCTGCCAACAAACTGTACTTCGACGAGATCTACAACTTCCTGTTCGTTCGCCCTGTAGAATGGATGGCTGAAAAAGGCGCTTATTATTTCGAAGGATTGTTCCTGCACCGTTCGGTGGTTGGGATCGGTCAGCTGATTGGAAAATCTGGTGAGCTGGTAAGAAAATGGCAAACCGGCCGCACCGACAGCTATATTTTATGGATGGTTTTCGGGATCATCGGTTTAGTCGCATATTTCCTAATTAACAAAAACTAGTACGTTGGAACTTTTACTTTTAATCATACCGGTTTTCTTTGCGCTCTCCGTTCTGGTGATACCGCAGAATTTTGTCCGCATTTATTCGCTCCTCGGAGGTATAGCTTCACTGGTCCTTACGATCGTCATTGGAATGAACTACCAGGCGGCAAGCGGCTATCACAGCATTGTTTCCCAGGAATGGCTTCCGAATCTCGGACTTACTTTCAATCTTGGCTACGACGGGATCTCCATCCTCATGCTGTCCCTCACAAGCGGATTAATTCCGATCATTTTGCTGAGCAATTACAGCCGCGAGCTGGCTTCGAACCGTACGTTCAGCAGCATGCTGTTCCTGATGCAGTTCGGACTGATCGGTGTTTTCATCGCTATGGACGGCATCCTGTTCTACATTTTCTGGGAGGTAACACTGATTCCGATCTACCTGATCTGTTTGTGGTTCGGTGCTCCTGAACGAAAAGCGGCCCTGATGAAATTCTTCATTTACACCTTCTTCGGATCGCTGTTCATGCTGGCTTCACTGATCGCTTTGAAAGCTTACGGTGCAAAAAGCTTCGGAATAACTGACCTTTACGCCGTTGAATTAACCGCGAAATCGGCCTGCTGGATGCTCGGAGGATTCTTCCTTGCGTTTGCAGTGAAAATTCCGTTGTTCCCCTTCCATACGTGGCAGCCGGATACCTATTCCAAAGCTCCGATGGCAGGAACGATGCTGCTTTCCGGTATCATGCTGAAAATGGCGCTTTACGGAATGATCCGCTGGATGATCCCGCTGTTCCCCGAAGCACTGGCTTGCTGGACAACGCCGGTTATTATTCTCGGAACGATAGGTATTCTTTACGGAGCGATCCTTGCGATTAAACAGAACGACATGAAGCGTTTATTCGCTTTTGCATCGCTTTCCCACGTGGGACTGATCGCTTCGGGTATTATGACCTTCGACCAGGATACACTTGCGGGAAGCATGGTACAGATGATCAATCACGGATTGGTTGCAGTAGGTTTGTTCCTCGCTGCGGATATTTTCGAGCGCCGCCTGGGAACACGTAACCTGTCGGATCTTGGCGGAATTGCCAAACAGGCCCCTAAATTCGCATTCTGGTTTGCTGCTTTGGCTTTTGCTTCGGTTTCCGTTCCGTTTACGAGCGGTTTCATCGGGGAATTCCTGCTGATCAAAGGACTTTACAACTACGACTGGATCATCGGTGTAGTTGCAGGAACAACGCTGATCCTCGGAGCGGTTTATACTTTCCGCGCTTACCAGCTCAGCATGTATGGTCCGGTAACGACCAACGCTTTTGCAGATCTCAGCTGGAGCGAATTGCTTGCGTTTGCGCTCATCATGATCGTGATCGTTGTTCTCGGAGTTTGTCCGCAGATCGTGGTTGGCTTCGTTGAGCCGAGCATCAAGAATTTAATAGAAACAGTTCAGTCACCAACAACTTTAGTTCCTTAATATGGATGCTTTAATCGTCATATTTTTAAGTGGTTTACTTGCCTTATTTGCTGCTTTTGCGAAGAAACCCGCATTAGTGCTTGCAACGGCTTCAGCCGGACTGATCGCTGCTATTGCCTTATTCTGCTGCCAGCTGCATTCCGGACATTCTTTCATTCGTCAATATGAAGGGCTGGATTTCAACAATTCGTTCCCACTCGTTTTCGGAGTAGTTGTTTCCGTTTTTGCTTTGCTGATCATTTCGGTTGGTTACGAGCGTTTCAGAGAAGAACCTGAGCACACCGGGGAATACATCGGATTGCTCATGTTCTCGCTGGTTGGGGCGGTGATCATGACTGCTTTTACAGACATGTTTATGTTCTTCCTCGGACTGGAAATCCTTTCGATCCCGATCTATGTTATGGCCGGAAGCCGAAAAGGAGATCTGCGCTCGAATGAAGCTTCCCTGAAGTATTTCCTCACAGGTGCTTTCGCTACGGGAATCCTGTTGTTCGGGATTGCCTGGGTTTACGGTGCCACAGGCTCGTTTAACCTGGAAGAGATCACCGCAGCGATTGCTTCCGGAGATCCTAAAAATTCGATGCTGCTGATCGGAATTCTGCTGATCATGAGCTCATTCATTTTCAAAGTAGGAGCTGCTCCTTTCCATTTCTGGAGCCCTGATGTGTACGATGGTGCACCTTATGCTGTAACAGGATTCATGGCTTCGGTAGTGAAAATGGCGGCTTTCGGGGCTTTCCTGAAGATCTTCTCGACCTGTTTCGGAACTCCTGAGCTGATGAGCTTCTGGGGGCCTGCACTCGCTGTGCTGACGGTGATCACCATGTTTGTCGGTAACCTTTCGGCCCTGCGCCAGACACGCGTAAAACGTATGCTCGCTTATTCAAGTATTACACACGTTGGGTATACTTTACTCGTTTTGTTGTCTGGAAGCGCCACTGCGGAAGCGGATCTCTGGTTCTACATGACTTCTTACGGATTCTCGATTATCGCATTGATCACCGTTGGTATCGTTGTAAACGATCCGGAGGATAAGATTGAGGGCCTGAAAGGTCTTGCAAGAAGAAACCCGTTTGTGGCCCTGGTGATGTTCGTAGCAGTGCTTTCACTGGCAGGAATTCCGCCTACGGCAGGATTCTTCGGAAAGTACATGGTCTTCTCCAATGCCTGGACGAACTACTCCTGGCTGGTGATCCTGGCACTCGTGAATTCGGCTATCAGTATTTACTATTACCTGCGTCTGATAGGCGTTGCGGTGAGTAAGGAGGAAACGCCGGGTGAAAAGATATCGCTTCGTCCGTTAACGGCAATTGTACTGGGTATCTGCCTGGTCGCAATGCTTGGCCTGGGCTTTGTGAGTAATTGTCTTTTTTCTTTGCTATCTTAGCATCCGCGCGCTAAAACCGTTCTGCTGGTGCTGGTGAAGTACAATAATTTTGGCATGAAGGGCTTACAGTTTATTCTTTTTATTTCCGTTTTTTTTGCTGGCCTCGAGGTCAGCGGACAAATCCTTGACAATACCGAAGGCCAGGCTTTCTCCGATTACCCGTATTTCAATACGAAATTCATCAGCGCGAGCAAGATCAAAGAGATCAGGGGAAAGTATACCTTCAAAAAGCAGGACGATATTATGCGTAAGACGGATTACGTCTACGTTTTCTCTTTTGATTCGCTCGGCCACCTGGTCCGTCATTACGAAACGGCAAAAGGCGATGTTGTTAACGATACGATCGTTCGCCTGTACACCTATGACGGCTACAACCGGCTTTCCAGCTTAAGAACGAGCGAGCAGAGCGGTTTCATGACCACTTACTACACGTATGACGATAACGGCCACATTGTAAAAGAAGAAGTGTTCCGCGACATCGATACGCTGCACAGCATTCTGAAGCCACAGATCGATCGATCATTGCTCTGGAATACCGAAACTATGAGCTATGATGATTACGGTAACCAGCTCCGGAAAAAAGTGTACAACAGCGACGGCAATCAATACATCGAGATCAACCGCTACAGGGACTCGCTTGGTTTGCTGACGAAGATCAACGAGCTTTATACGTTTACGCGCGATCAGTACAATACGTACTACACTTACGGGAACCGCGGCCGCGTGGAGAATATCAAAACGATCCACAACATCGATACGATCCCGATCACGGAAATGGAGTTCACGTATGACAATTACGGCAATCTTTCTTCCAAGAAGCTTTACAAGAACGGCGTTTTTACAACGGAATACCAGATCATTTACAGTGAGAAAACCGGTTTGCTTTCTACCATCCTGATCCGCGAAGTGAGCTCTAATTTTATTTCGATGATCCGTTTTTCAGAACCAACCTTCTGGGACAGGCCCGAAGAGAAAGACCGCAAGTAAATGGCAGGAGCTGTCGGAACATTCTTAAAAGAACTTGCCGGTAAGCCTTTATTCTGGTTCGGGATCCTGATCGCTGCCGTTTCCCTTTACATCGTAAAATCGAACGGGGAAGAGTGGAAGACAAAAGTCGTTCATTCCGACGGGCGGGGTTATTATTACTTTCTGCCCGCAACGCTCATTTACCACGATAACACCTATGTCACGACACTGGCGGCGGAACGTAAAATGTACGGGTTCGACCAGGCCCAGCCTTACATCCTGAAAACGGAAAACGGAAGCTACATCAACAAATGCTATCCCGGAGTAGCTATCCTGCAGGCACCGTTCTTCCTCACAGCTATGGCCATTGACGGCGTTTCAGGAACGCCGCTAACTGGTTATTCCGGCACTTTTATGGCACTCGTCATTATCGGGTCGGGCATTTACGCGCTCCTGGGAATTTACTTCCTGTACAGGCTACTTTACGAGTATTCCGGGAAGAAACGCTTTAGCTGGGGAATCAGCGGGCTGGTCTTTTTCGGAACGAATGCCAGTTATCTTGCGCTGGCTTACCCGGGCTATTCGCACAATTATTCCTTCTTCCTGATGAGCCTCTTTCTCTGGCTGATTTACCGCTACATTCGTTTCGCTAAGTTACAGTGGATAGCTCTTGCGGCGCTCGTACTGGGATTGATCTTCCTTGTGCGGCCTACGAATGTGCTGATCGTACTGTTTATTCCTTTCCTGTGCGGCTCCTGGGCCGTTCTAAAGCAAACCCTGACACATCTGTTCACGATCCGGAATAAACACCTGTTAGCGGCGACATTACTGTTTACACTTACAGCTTCTATCCTGCTGCTAACGATCAGGCTACAGACCGGCAGCTGGTTCTACTGGTCGTACCAGGGCGAAGGATTTTATTTTGCTCATCCGCAGATCGCTGCAACGCTCTGGAGCTACCGGGTGGGAATCTTCATACAGACTCCGCTGACCATCCTTGGTATTTACGGCTTCTGGCTGATGTTCCGGGAAAATGTGCTGAGCTCTTTGTTCTGGCTCTTTTACTTCCTGGTGATCGTTTACGTGCTGTCTTCCTGGTGGTGCTGGGATTACCAGTCGTTCTACGGACACCGGGCGTTTACGGAACACCTGCTCATTTTTGCCTTCCCACTGATGGCGATTGCGAAACGCGGGAAAGACCTGAGAATCTTTTATGCGGCGGTTATTTTAGTACTTTGCTACACGGGGATCCGTTTGTACCAATGCCAGGAACGGATTTTCAGTCATCAGAAATTTACTGCTTCCTCCTTCTGGATGAGCCTGCTCGATTTCAAGGAATCGGAAATTGACCGGTACGCGCCGACTTATAACTGTCCGCCGTTTGGGAAGATTAACCGGGAGGACGAGGTTGTACCGAACGAACGGGAATTCACCTTCACGAAAGACCGGGAATTTGGCTGCGAAGCGCATTATGTGCTGCCTGCGCATCCGAAAGGCACCAAGTATTTCTTCGAGCTGACGCTGGATAAAAAATTCCCTTCCGGGGCTGATCAGTCGGATGTGAAGATCGTTTTCGCCGGTCAGCATCCGGGAAATGAACGGCTGGCGTACCTGGTTTCTCCCATGTACAATGCCTACAAAGAGGGCGGGGGAGATTGGAAATCGTTCAGGTATGAGAACGAGATGGATCCGCAGCAGGATTCTATCCGCGAAGTGAAGTTCTATATCTGGAACCAGGGATTCAAGGAATTTGAGGTGAAAAATGTGATGCTGAAGGTGACGGAGTATTATCCGGTGCGGTAATTTTTTCACCACAAAGGAGCAAATATTTTGCATGCGCTGTGTTTACAAAGGCAGCAAGCAATTACTTTCCGGCCTTGCCGGCAAGAAAATTTACCTGGATCATTATTCTCTGGAGGAATTCCTTTACTTTCTTTCCCCGGGCAAAACCGTCCCGCTTGTCTTTGCTCCTTTGTGGTTGATTGAGTTAGTTACCTATCCGGTAGCGCAGAATGCACCATATCACCTTCATTCCGTCTTTCCAGTTGATCTTTTTACCATCTGATTTTGAGCGGGCGGTATAGGAAATAGGAACTTCTGTGATCGTGAGGCCTTTGATCTTCGACAGTTTCAGCGTGATCTCAGGCTCGAAGCCAAAGCGTTTTTCTTTCAGCTTCAGGGATTGAATAAGCGGAGTAGGGACCAGCTTGTAGCAGGTCATCATATCCGTCAGCTTCAGTCCGCTGAAAAGATTGGAGAATTTTGTCAGGAAGCCATTTCCCAGGATGTGCCAGACATACTTTGTATTCTCATGCGTATTCCCGATGAAGCGGGATCCGTAAATCACCTGCGATTTACCGGAAACCTGAGCTTCCAGCAACAAATTGATGTCGGAAGGATTCAGCTCGAGATCTGCATCCTGGATAACGATGTAATCGGATCCTGCTGCCTGGATTCCCCGGTGCAACGCGGCACCCTTTCCCTGGTTCACTTCCTGTTTGATGTAAAGCAGCTCGTCATCCGGGTGCTGTTGAATGAAGGCCGTTATAAGCTCGTCGGAATTGTCTGTCGAACAATCGTTCACGATAATGATCTCCCTGGAAATGCCATGCACCAGCGGGAGATCGCGCACCCTGCCCAATAGCTCACTGATAGTTCGGGCTTCATTGTATACCGGAATTATAATGGAGAGCTTGATCATGCGGGTTTAACGTGTGCTTTGTTCATTTAGTGTCAAAAAAAAGTCCCGACACTAGAGCCGGGACTGATTTTAGTTGTTTTAATCTTATCTGAAGATTCCCAGTTCGGTAAGAACACGGTTATCGTAAACATTTGCTTTCTTTCTCAAAGCGCCCATTGCATCCTGTGCAACGCTTCCGCGTGCCTGTGATACCATTTGCTTGCGCTCTGTTTCGTAAGTTGTCGTAGCAGGAGCTTTGATCGTTTTGTTCACGCGGATCACATAAACTCCGGCGTTACCTGTAAGCGGAAGTGTTGTTTTTCCGTCTTTCACTCCTGAGAACAATGAACCGATCACTTCCGGCTCGTAACCACCACCCTGGATGCTTGGGTTAGCGAAGATCACTTCTGCCGTTTTCACATCTGTGTTGCCTTTTTTGGCAATCACTTCGAGGTTCTGGTTTTTACCGATCTGTTTGATGATCTTCTCCGCTTTTTTCGCTTTGATGGTTTCATCTCGCATCTGGCGGTAAACGTCTGCCAGCTCGGGAGCACCTTTTTCCTTGCGGATAGAAGAAACGATGGCGATCACGTAGCGGCCTTTGTCGCTGATAGGCGATGAGCATAACGTTCCAACTGTAGCGTCGTTGTCGAATGCCAGCTGAATGATCTTGTTCTCTGCAATTTTCGTGTTGAAAGCCGGTGTTACTTTCGGAGCTTCTTCCAGCATGCGGATAGAACGTGCTACGTAACCTTCTTTCGTCGCAAGTGTATCGAACAGGTTCAGTTTCGCTACGATATCTGTTGTTTTGGCCAGTTTAGTATCGAATTCGTAAAGCAGGTCGTAAGCTTTGTCTTTCAGCTCTGCCTCTGTTTCCGAACTTGGAGCCAGTGTTCTTTCGATCACTGCAAGCAAAGGAACGCGTGCATCTTTTTTACCCAATACTTCGATGATGTGGAAACCGAATTCCGACTGAACAACACCGATCTTCCCAACAGGATTAGCGATCACGAAGTCTGAAAACTCAGGAACGAACTCGTCTCTTGTAAAGTCGTCGTATTTCCCGCCTTTCTCTTTCGAGCCACCATCGGATGAATACGTATTCACGAATTCTTCGAAGCGTGTTTTGTCGGCGTTCAGGATAGCGGTCAAACTATCTGCCATTTTCTTTTGAGCTGCGGAACCGGCAACATCTGTTTTCTGTGCAGGAAGCAAAATGTGTCGTGCGCTCAGTGACTGCGTATCGAAGCCTTTTACTTTAGCGAGGTATGTTTTTCCTTCGTTATTGTAAGGTCCTACGATCTGTCCGATGGAAGCCGCTCTGAAGATCGTATCCATGTATTCCGGGTAAGTCAGTAATGGCGATTTCGCATTCGGATCACCTGCTTTACGGTAAGGATTGGCCACTTTAGGGAAACGCTGCTGTGCTTCCGTATTGTCGTTAACAAAAGCAGAGTCGTTTATTGAAGCGGCGAAATTCGTTTTCAACAGCGTTAGTCTTTTGCTGAATTCGGAAGAATCTTTTCTTGAAGGCTGAAGTGTTACATCGAAGTATTTCACATCACGACCTGCAAGCATTTCGTATTTCTTTTCGTTTTTGTGCTCGTCGTAGAAAGCTTTGATGTCTTTGTCAGTTACCTTAATATCCGTATCAGGAATATCGCGGAAGCTGCGAACAACAAAGGAGATTGCTTTTTTCTCGTTCTGAGCTTTGTACTCTTCACGTGCCTGTAGCTTTGTTACATAAACTCCCTGGCCAAGAAGCTGGAAGTATTTCTCCTGCTCACGACGCTCGCGAAGGGCAATTTTAGTGTCTTCCCACTGTTTAAGCGTATTGGCGTCTTTAGAGCTTTCACGCTCTTCGATGAAACGTGTAAGGCTGTTCGGGTTGAATTTACCGGTAACGGAATCCGTGAAGCCTTTTGCGATATCGTCCATCAAAGGGAAACCTTCTTCACCGTAAAGGTAAGAGTTGAATTCCGCGTCGCTTACATCAATTCCGAGTGCTTCGAATTCTTTGTCGAGGATGATTTTATCTACAGTAGCGCTCCATGCTCTTTCAACACTTGCAGCGTCATCGCTTTCAGTAAACTCGCGCTGCTCCTGCTGAGCCTGCATCATAGCATCCTGTTTGAATCGGAGGAGATTTTCCTGGTAAGCTTTCTCATCCACTTTTTCTCCGTCGATCGTTCCAATGTTTCCTGATGTAGGACCGGAACATTTCGTAAGATCCGATAATATAAATATCACCAGTGCAAGACCTACGAATCCAACAAGGAGCCAGCTTTTTTCCCGAATTTTACCAATAATTGCCATGTGTTCAATTTCTTTTTAAGGGTGCGAATATAATCAGTACGGCCGACTTATGAAAATTTAACGTGTTTTTTGTTCTATCGGGCTAAAATAGTGATGATTGTAATTTTGGATTGTGGATTTTTGAATGCTAAAAGCCGAAGGCTACAGGTTACGATTAAGAATTAAAGATTCCAAATTCGGCATTTCCTTAAAATCCAAATCCCGATCTTTAGCGTTATTATACGGTAAACGAAATACAGAGAAATTATGCGCCAGTCCCTTTTTTTATTCGCCACCTTACTACTTACGCTGACAGCTTGCGCCCAGCAGGCAACACCGGCTATCAAACCCGAAGACCGGGCAAAGAAACCTGAGCTCGATACGTTGCAGAAAGCCTATTTCGCCAGCGGATGTTTCTGGTGTGTGGAAGGAGTGTTCGAATCGGTCGACGGGGTGCGCGAGGTTGTTTCCGGGTATACCGGCGGCCAAACGAAAAACCCGACCTACGAAGAAGTGTGTACGGGAAGAACGGGCCATGCCGAATCGGTTGAGATCTATTACGATTCTACCAAAGTTTCCTATGCAACGCTGGTGAAAGTATTTTTCGGCTCACACGATCCGTCGACATTGAACCGCCAGGGACCGGATGGGGGAACGCAATACCGTTCTGCGATCTTTTACACGAATACTGCCGAGCGCGACATTTCGAAACACTACATCGATTCGCTGCTCACCAATAAGATCTATCCGAAAGTAACGACGGAAGTGACCGAACTGACGATCTTCTACCCGGCTGAGATCTACCACCAGAATTACGAGTGCCAGAACCCGAACAATCCGTACGTTCAGAATGTCTCGGTCCCAAGGATCAACCAGTTCAAAAACGCGTTCCCGGAATTGCTGAAACCCGAGCTGAAGAAATAACCGGGCAGGTATATAGCGGATATAAGAAAAGTATATATCGGGTATAAGGTAAGTATGGCTTTGGTACGGCTTATGTACGGCTGAAGTACGGGGTTGCCCCTTGCTTAAAAAAGCTATACAAAGGGATTATTACGGGCTTATGACATGAGTTGTTCTTAACTCATTTTGGAGAATCTCACTCCATTTGCCCCATCACTTCTTCCAGCGTTCCCACCTTGGGAAAACACATAGCGTCGCCGCAAAGCACGTAGCCTTTCGTGTCGTCTTCGATGTAAACAACATTAAGCTGTTCTGAGATGAGCGCCTGTACTTCCTGTCGCTGTTCGAACGCGGTATTTCCATGAACGTGGAGCGTATAACGCGGATGCAGCAGTCGCTGGAGTAGAAGCGCCCAGTTCGAATAGCCTGAGCCGTATTGTTCCATGCCGTCGAGCATATTCTGCAGCTGCTGCCGGGAAATGGTTTCCCACGCTGTGTTTTCGGCGATCAGACTCAGCGTTAAAAGGTTGTGTGCCATAACTCCGTTCGTTGAAGGAATTACATTGTCGTGCAGCTCCATTTTTCGTGCGATCAGCTGGTGGCCGGAAGCTGTGAACCAGAACATGCCTGATTGCTGATCATGGAACTCTTCCATGGCATTTTCGGTTAACGCCAGCGCTTGCTCCAGCCAGGAACGGTCCCCGGTCGACTGGTACAGCTCAACGAATGCTTCTATGGTGAAGGCGTAATCGTCGAGCATTCCTTCGATGAACGATCTGCCGTTCTGGCGTGTATGCCAGAGCTTGTTTTCCCCGTTGAACTGGTAAGTCCTGATCCATTTCCCGATTTTCAGGGCCAGGGATAAGTAAGCAGAATCTCCCAGCGAACGGTAAGCATGAACGAGGCCGGTTAACGTCATGGCATTCCAGGAAGTGAGACATTTGGTGTCGGTTCCCGGTGCGATACGCCGCTTTCTTTCGGCAAACAGCAGCTCATTTGCTCGGTGGATGCGTTCTATGCTTACTTCCGGATGTGTTTTGATGAACTGTTCGAACGACTCATTGCGCAGCAGGATCCAGTGCTCGTCTTCCCAGTAGCCTTTGTTTCCCGGGTTGTAAAGCTCCAGGTACCATTTTGCGTCTTTCCCGAGAATGGATGTGATCTCTGCCGGAGTCCACACGTAATACTTGCCTTCGATTCCTTCGCTGTCGGCATCCTGGGCAGCAAACAATCCGCCTTCGGGACTCAGCATTTCACGTTCCAGCCATTGAAGCGTTGTTTCGAGCACCCGCTGGTATTCGGGCTGCGGATCATATTTATACGCTTGTGCGTAAAGTGAGATCAGCTGGCCGTTATCGTAGAGCATTTTTTCGAAATGCGGCACTTTCCAGATCATATCGACTGAATAACGCGAAAATCCGCCGCCGAGCTGATCGTAAATTCCTCCGCGGGCCATCTTCCCGAGTGTAAGTCTGACGTGTTTTTTGAGTGCATCGTGCCCGTTCAGGTTGGCGTAATGAAGAAGGAACTGATAGTTGTTCGGAAGTGGAAATTTAGGCGCATGAGTCGGCCCGCCTTCCAGGTTGTCCATTTTCGGCATCCACCGCCTGATGAGCTCCGGCAATTTATCTACGGGAAGATCGGAAACCGGCTGTGATTCTTTGATGAGCTCGCTGGAAGCAATTCCTTCGGTGAGGTCGTTCGCATAGTCGGTCATTTTCTGAAAATCGTTGTCGTAGGTATATTTCAGGCTTTTCAGAATGTGCATCCATTGTTCTTTCGGGAAGTAAGTTCCGCCATACATCGGCTTGCCGTCGGGAAGGGTGAAGCAGTTCAGCGGCCATCCGCCCCGCTGTGTCATCAGCTGAACGGCATTCATATACACCTGGTCCACATCCGGCCGCTCTTCCCGGTCTACTTTAATGCAAACGAAGAACTTGTTCATCAAAGCTGCTACTTCTTCATCTTCGAAACATTCGTGCTCCATTACGTGGCACCAGTGACAAGCCGAATAGCCGATGGAAACGAGCACCATTTTCCCTTCTTTTTCAGCTGTTTCAAATGCCTGTGGCGACCACGCAACCCAGTTCACCGGATTGTGGGCATGCTGCTGCAGGTAAAGGCTGCTTTCATTGATGAGATCGTTCGTGTACTTTTCCATGGGTTAAAAGTAGGGGGAAAATTCTCAGAAGAACGAAATTTAAGAATGTTTTGAAAGATATGCTTCAATAATTTTTTTGATATTTATAACTGAATACGTATCTTTGAAAAAAAAGCACGTATCATGAATGCGAAGTTAACATTGACGGTAGAAAAATCAGTTATAGAAAAGGCTAAAGTTTTTGCACGTCATACAGGCCGCAGCTTATCGGAACTAATCGAAAATTACCTGGTCAGCATCACTGATGAAAACAAAGGTGAAGAGAAAAAGCTTTCAGGGAAATTAAGCAGAATAGTCGGCTCTGTCAAAGTTCCTGCTGATTTTGATGAAGAAAAAGAATTGAGAAACTATTTCGAACAAAAGCATCTATGAAGCATGTTTTTGTTGACACCAATATTATTATTGATTTAATCACAAATCGTGAGCCTTTCGGCAAATTCGCTGTGATAATCTTTGAAAAGGCGGAAGAGAAAAAAGTGAAACTATTTGTTTCTACTCATTCAATTGCAACTGCGCATTATTTGCTGAAGAAACATGTTGATGAAAAACAGTTGCGGGTAATTCTCACGGAGGTGCTGGATTATATGAATGTTCTTTCAATTGATGAAGCTGTAATACGTAAAAGCCTGAAGTCGGAACATAAGGATTTTGAAGATGCGATTCAAATTAATACTGCCGGTTCAATGAGCAAAATGGATTGGATTGTAACCCGTAATGCAAAGGATTTCCGACAGTCGCATATTCCCGTAATCGCTCCAGACGAACTGGCTTCATTCCTTCAGAAGTAACGGGCTTTTTTAGTTCGCTTTTACCACATATCCTTACTAACTTCACCTTCCAATTCGCTCAAACATGGAGACCGTACATTTTCAGGATTTAGGATTAACTGATTACAAGGAAGCCTGGGATTACCAGGAGTCGTTGTTTGCAAAAACGATTGCCCTGAAAATCGAGAACCGGAATGGGACCAGTGACGAGAAAACGGTTAATCACCTGCTGTTTGTAGAACATCCGCATGTTTATACACTGGGAAAGAGCGGAAGTGAAGATAACCTGCTGCTCGATGAAGAGGGGCTGAAGTCCCACGATGCCGTTTACTACAAAAGCAACCGCGGCGGCGATATTACTTATCACGGGCCTGGTCAGCTGGTCGGCTACCCGATCCTGGACCTCGATCATTTCTTCACAGACATCCATAAATACATGCGTTTCCTGGAAGAAGCCGTTATCCTGACGCTGGCAGCATACGGTATTAAAGGCGAGCGCTACCCAGGTTTCACCGGTGTGTGGATCGAGCCGGAAACCGATCGCGCCCGCAAGATCTGCGCTATGGGCGTGAAATGCTCCCGCTGGGTTACGATGCACGGGATCGGTTTCAACATCAATACCGATTTATCTTATTTTTCTCACATTGTCCCTTGCGGAATTGATGACAAAGCAGTAACTTCAATGCAACACGAGCTGGGAAAGCCGGTCGATATGGACGAAGTGAAAGCGCTTCTGAAGCAGAAACTGGCAGAGCAATTCGGCTATACCTACGCATAACATGGCAAAGAAAACCGGCAGAAGCAAATTGAGAAAAGTTCTTCGGGGCTTTCTCTGGTTCTTCGCAGCACTGATCGTTTCGGTCAATATCTTCATCCTCCTCAGCGGAAGATTCTATCTCTACAAAGGAATTTATTCGACCTACCTGTCCGGGGAGTCTTCGCCGACGATCTACGACAAGGATAAGTTCGAATCGTCTGTGCTTCATAAATCGGAAAAGCCGGAACCCTGGATAGAGCACCCGAAACTGGGCAAGCTGAGCTTATCTGAAAAGGAGCTCAATTACATGGATAAATACGGCACGCGGTCGTTCCTGGTGTTCAAAGGTGACAGCCTGATCTTCGAGAAATACTGGGAGGACCACAATGAAAGCACGGTTTCCAATTCCTTTTCTGCTGCGAAAACAGTTGTCAGCATGCTGATTGGCATTGCTGTGGAAGAAGGAAAGATCAAAAGCATCGACGATCCGGTGAGCAAATACCTCACAGAGTTCGCCGGTAAAGGAAAAGAGAAGATCACCATTCGTCACCTGCTGATGATGGCTTCCGGGCTCGACTGGCAGGAAAGTGCGAGCAATCCGCTGTCTGAAAACGCCGAGTCCTATTACGGAACGGATCTCTGGGGATTGGTCCACCGCCAGCAGGTAGTTGGCGAACCGGGAAAAGCATTTATTTACCAGAGCGGGAATTCACAGCTCCTGGCTTTCATTCTCGAAAAAGCAACGGGCTGCGACCTCACGGCGTATGCTGCAAAGAAGATCTGGCGCCCGATCGGAGCGGAATCCGATGCTTACTGGAGCCTCGATAAAAAAGGAGGAAATGAGAAAGCTTTTTGTTGTATCTACAGCACTTCGCGCGATTTTGCAAGAATAGGAAAGCTGATAGCCAACAACGGAAAATGGAATGGGAAACAAGTCGTTCCCGAAGCTTACATCAAAGAAATGCTTTCGAATCCTGAGATGATCACCGAAGAACAGGTCCCGAATACCCGCTACGGACTGCATGTCTGGACGTTCCTGGGGTATAAGGATCCGGTTTACTATTGCCGCGGAATTCACGGTCAGTACATCATCAGCGTTCCGGCTAAGAACCTGGTGATAGTGAGAACGGGAAGAAGACGTGCACCCGGATACGAGCTTCCGAAATCGCAGAAGAGCAACCTGGTTTACAAAAAGGATCATGCCGATTACTTCGGACACCCGACAGATCTCTTCGAATACCTGCGTGTAGCGGACCGTTTAGCGGAGCAACTTTGAGGATTTTGAATTTTTGATGTTGGATTTTGGATTAAATCTGGCCTTCGGAGTTCGCATAGCCGGGAGCCTAGTGATAATTGAGCCACGAAGCAGAAGCAATTTTTACATATGAAATTATCTTCGTGTCTTCCTTGTCCTCGTGGTTAATGAAATTCCGGTAAGCTAGGTCATCCTCTTTTCTATGTTCCCTATGTCTCTATGTGGTCCAAAGTACCTAATTTTGCAACCTGTTTCAAATGATAAGCAATGCGTGAAGAATTGATGGGCCCGAAAGTCGAGAATGTAAAAATGGTGGTTGTTCCCGAAAAGAATGAAGAAGACGCCATCCAGCACTACGTTTATTTGCTCAGTCTGCGCGATGACATCATGGAAGGGATTATCATTACCAGCAAAGGTTACGGACAGAACGTAACGACGGGCGAGAAAATTCAGACCTCCACACTGCGTCATTCGCTGGAAGTACTGCTTCCCAACGAAGCGGCGAAGATAGAGCCTATCATGGAAGAAGTTTTCGGACTTACCAACGAATATTGGGTAAGCTTCTGGGCCGACGATGTGATGTACGATAAGAAATTCATCTTTCTTCCCGAAACCATCAATGAAAAAAACCTTACCGATATCCCCGGACTAGGCGTTAAAGGAATTATGGTAGGTTAACTTGCCCTTTTCCGATAACTCGTTATCTTTGCGCGCATTTTCCAACTAATTTAATTATCAGGGGATTCCATGGCTTTTTCAAGTTTAACCTTTCTGTATTTCTTTCTTCCGCTGGCATTATTGTTCCATTACATGACGAAAAACATGGTGTTCAGGAACACATCGCTGATCCTGTTCTCGCTGATTTTCTATGCATGGGGAGAGCCTCTGATGGTTGGACTGCTGCTCATTAGCGCCTTCTTCGACTATGGAAATGCACGATTGATAGAACGGTTCCGGAATGCTGAAAAAATGGGAAAAGCGAAGGCTGTACTGGTGTTTTCCATCATCGTGAATCTCGGTGCGCTGGTGGCATTCAAATACAGCGGTTTCCTCTATGACAACATCAATTACCTTGTTAAGCTTCCTTTCCCGCGGCCGGAAGTATTCATGCCGATCGGGATTTCCTTCTATATTTTCCGTACGATCTCTTACGTTACCGATGTGTACCGGGGAACAGTTCCTGCGCAGAAAAATCCGATGAAGTACCTGCTTTACATTAGTTTGTTCCAGCTCACGTTCATGGGGCCGATAGCGCGTTACCAGCACCTGGAAGGCGAGCTCACGGACCGCAAATTCGACTGGAAAGACTTCAGTTCCGGGATTAATCGTTTCTGTCTCGGCCTGTTCAAAAAGATCCTGATCGCCAATATTGCAGCCGAGCTGATGGAGAAATACCTGGTTGACGGCTTCTCCGATCTTACCGGAGCCGACGCCTGGTTCGGGATCATCCTGTTCTCTATTTACCTGTATTTCGACTTTTCCGGTTATTCGGACATGGCGATCGGGGTCGGGAGAATGTTCGGCTTTCACATCCAGGAGAACTTCCGTCACCCGTATGCTGCTGTTTCCGTGGCCGATTTTTACCGCAGGTGGCACATTTCGCTCGGTACGTTCTTCCGCGACTACGTGTACATTCCACTCGGCGGGAACCGTAAATGGCAGGACAGGAATATTTTCATCGTCTGGATGCTGACTGGTCTCTGGCACGGCGCCCAGTGGAACTATGTGATGTGGGGATGTTACTTCGGATTGCTCATGATCCTCGAGAAATACTCACAGCCCGTTCTGAAAGTGACCCCAAGATTGTTCAAACACCTGTATGTGCTCATCCTGATCGTTTTCAGCCGCGCGATCTTCTACTTTGAAGATTTCGACGATCTCTGGAACTTCATTGCCCATCATTTATTCGATTTCAGCAAATTCTCGAATCTCGGCATTACAGGAGACCTGATCAGCCATGCTTACTGGCTTGGACTGGTGATCCTGCTCTGTATTCCGTGGAACGAATTCTCCTGGAGGAGCGGTAAATTCTACGGTTTCTGTACGAAGCTGTATTACGGAGCAAGCCCGGTTCTGAATGTCGGCTTTGTTTTCCTCACGACCATGATGATGCTCGGCTCTTCGTTTAACCCATTCTTCTACCAAAAATTCTGATCATGGGACAAAAGCTTAATTCCATCCTGTTCCTCTGTGCCATTCTTGCGGGAACGACCGCATTTTTCGTGATGAAGAAAGAAAAAGTCTCCATCGATGAAAAACGGGAGCTGGCCAGCATCGAGCCGTTTAGCTGGGAAAGTTATTCGCAGAAGAAAACATCGAAAAACCTGAAAGAATACGTAGCGGACCATTTTCCGTTCCGCACCGAATTTATCAGCGGTTCCGATCAGCTGAAAGCGATGAAAGGGATCAACCTGGAAACGCAGGAACGCATCATCCTGGCGAAGAAGCCATCGAAAGCGAAGCCGGGAGCTGCACTTGATCCGACTGCTTCTCACCTCGAATACGTTGCCGAGTTTGAAGAAGCCTATACCGGAGATCTCCTGATCCTCAACGGAAGGGTTTACAACCTCACGGGTGGAAGCACGAAAATGTCGCCTGTTTTTGCGCGCATGGTCAACGAATATGCTGAAAAGCTCAGAGGCGAATGCACCGTTTATTCTGCCGTGGCACCTGTTGCCTGTGCCTTTATCCCGGTAGAAAAATACAAGAGGTATAACGGTCAGAACCGTGCAACACTTGCTGCGATCGGGGCAAACCTCTCAAACGGGGCACGATTTTCAGACATTTTCACCGAGCTGAACAATCACTCCGGTCAGCAGCTGTTTTTCGGAACCGATCATCACTGGAATGCTACCGGGGCTTACTATGCTTACGTTGCGTTTTGTAAATCGGCCGGTATAGCTCCTGTTCCTATGGATAAGATGCAGAAGAAAGTGAAATACGGATTCCTCGGAACGATGTACCAGCACACGCGCGATCTGTCGGTGAAAAATAACCCGGATACATTTGCTTACTACATTCCCAATGTGGCTACAACTGCTGTTCGTTATGGCGAATACAATATGAACAGTCCGCAGAAGATCAGTGTTTTTGCCAATTCGAACGGCGGAAACATGTATTCGACTTTCATCAGCGGGGATCATCCATTGATCAAGATCACCACAGGCGTGAAGAACGGGCGTAAATGTGCAGTCGTTAAAAACTCGATGGGAAATGCGTTCTCGGTTTACCTGATCAGTCATTATGAAGAAATTTACGTGGTCGATTTTCGTTATTCCAAACACAACCTGCTTAGCCTGATCCGCGAGAATAAGATCAACGACCTGATCTTTGCCGTTGGATTGTATGCGGCTATGAGTAACGGAACAATTGGCATGATGCGAAGACTGGCAACCAATTCGGGCACAGTTCCTGCAGCTTTGCCTGTAAACGCAGCAGATTCATTGAATAACAAAGGCGCTTCTGCGAAAGGCGATACGCTGAAATAAGCTATGAAAAAATTAGTAGTGATCTGTTTGCTGTTTCTTACAGCCAATGTGTTTTCGCAAACCAGCGATTCGGTATTGAGCATGCTGAAAATGGATACGAGCTACGCCTATTTTCAATACGACAATCCTGCACTGGCGGAATCATTGAAAAAACAGCTTTCCTGCAGCGACACGAGCAAATTCGTGATCTATCATTACGGCGGAAGCCACATTCAGGCAGAATCCCCGCCAACTGTTGCACGTCGTTTCCTCCAGGAAAAATACGGGAATGCAGGCCGTGGAATGATGTTCAGCTACGGAGCGGCAGATACGTATTCTTCCATCAATTATACGTCGACCAAAACAGGAACCTGGATCTTCGCGAAAAGCTTTATCGGGAATCCGAAAGTGCCTTTGGGAGTCTGCGGAATGTCGGTAGAAACAGCAATGCCCGGAGCAACATTGGGCTTTAAATTCAAGGAAGCATTGCCAAAAGCACCTGTTTTCCTAAGAGTGCTCACCGATGCGGACACAACGAACTTCGGATTCGAGCTGATGGTGAACGACCGGACTTACAAACGGGCCGATTTCCGCTACATCGGTTCGGGAATGTTCGAAGTAGCGCTCGATACGGTAATTTCAACATTGAATGTGAAAACGGTGGCTGAAAATCCCGGTCAGAAGCGTTTTCGCTTTTATGGAATAGACATCGAAAGCCAGTTTGAAAGAGGAGTGGTTTACCATTCGCTGGGAGTTGGCGCTGCGGCTTTCCGTTCTGTTCTGCAGCTGGAGAAAGTAGCCGAGCATTCGAAAGTCCTGAAGCCCGATATGGTGATCCTGGATTTCGGAACGAATGATATTTTGTATACGAACTCGATAGACGACAACCTCGGAAAGCAGGTCGAAAAAGCGATCCGCCAGTTCAGGGAGATCAACCCGGATATACTTGTAGTGCTCACTTCGACACAGGATCTTTTCAAAAAAGGGAAATACATCACGGCCGGAGTTAGCTTCGTTACATTTATGGATTCACTGGCCAAAAAGAACGATTGCTTTTTCTGGAACTGGTATGACCTGGCCGGTGGTTACGGAACGATTACGACCTGGAAGGAGCTGAAATATGCTAAATCCGACGGAATTCACTTAACAAACGCCGGTTACGAAGTCAAAGGAGAATACATTTACCGCTCGATGGAAAATACGCTGAAGTACTACGATCAGCACCCATCCGACAGCTTATTGATCGCACAGAAGAAAGTGGATTTCACCGTTCCTCCTGTTCCGGATGGTAACAGCACTGCGACAACTTCGCCAAAGCCCAAGCCTGTGGCAACGCGGAAAGTGTACACGGTAAGATCCGGCGATACGCTGGGTGGAATTGCCGCAAAGAACCGCACTACGGTTGCCAAGATCAAAAAAGCAAACGGCCTGCGAAGCGACAGGATCAGCATAGGACAGAAGCTGAAGATTCCGGCATAATACAACGAGTTCTTCCTGGAATAAGGGCAATCATCTGTGTATTGATCTCTTGACGATGTAGAGAGACACAATGATTTCATGTATAGGTCTCTTGATCTTGTGCATAGACACTATGATTTCATGTATTGGTCCCTTGATCTTGTGTATAGACACTAGGATTTCATGTATAGGTCCTTTGATCTTGTGTATAGACACTATGATTTCATGTATAGGTCCTTTGATCTTGTGTATAGACACTACGATTTCATGTATAGGTCCCTTGATCTTGTGTATAGACACTATGATTTCATGTATAGGTCCCTTGATCTTGTGTATAGACACTATGATTTCATGTATGGGCTTCTTGATCTTTTATATGCACAGATGCTCTTGCTTATTGAAGCCTTAAAGTATACATGCTGAACTTTCCCAACTAAAAAAGGGCGAAACCCACGATAGTTATCGGGATCCGCCCATTTTTGTTGCAGGCCCGGATGCATCCCGGGCCTATATTCGTTCTTTTATAAATTTTCTTACAGCGTTCCGCGCTTCTCCTGCTCGCGCTCGATCGATTCGAACAGCGCTTTGAAGTTTCCTGCGCCGAATCCACGGGCACCCATTCGCTGGATGATCTCATAGAACAGCGTCGGACGGTCTTCAACCGGTTTTGTAAAGATCTGGAGCAGGTAGCCTTCTTCATCGGCATCGATCATGATCGCCAGTTTGCGAAGCTCCCCGATATCCTCTTTCATCATGGCCATGTGATCGCCAAGACGTGAAGGAATCGCATCGTAATACGCCTGTGGTGGCGCAGACAGGAATTCTACTCCACGTGAGCGAAGGTCTGAAACCGTTTTGATGATATCGTCGGTAGCGATCGCGATGTGCTGAACTCCAGGGCTTTCGTAGAAATCGAGGTATTCTTCGATCTGCGATCTTTTCTTGCCTTCGGCAGGCTCGTTGATGGGGAATTTGATGCGTCCGTTTCCGTTGCTCATCACTTTACTCATCAGCGCCGAATATTCCGTTGTGATCTGTTTGTCGTCGAATGAAAGGAAATTTACAAATCCCATCACATCTTCATACCATTTCACCCAGGTATTCATTTCGCCCCAGCCAACGTTCCCAACCATGTGGTCTACGTATTTCAAGCCTGTAGGCGCCGGGTTGTAATCCGATTCCCATGCTTTGTAGCCAGGAAGGAATAAACCGTTGTAGTTTTTGCGTTCCACGAACATGTGAACTGTTTCGCCATAGGTATAGATCCCTGCTCTTACAACTTCTCCGTGCTCGTCTGATTCAACGGTAGGCTCCATGAAAGAGCGTGCGCCTCTTTTTACGGTTTCTTCGTACGATTTGCGTGCATCTTCCACCCACAAGGCAACAACTTTCACACCGTCGCCGTGTTTTTTTACGTGCTCGCCGATAGGGGAATCGCTGTTCAGCGCTGTCGTCAGCACCAAACGGATCTTATCCTGTTTCAGCACATAGGAAGCGCGGTCTCTTACACCGGTTTCAAGCCCGGAATAAGCAAACGACTGAAAACCGAAAGCGGTTTTGTAATAATGCGCCGCCTGTTTGGCATTCCCCACGTAAAACTCTACGTAATCTGTTCCCAGCAACGGAAGAAAATCCTGAGCTCCCTCGAAGATCTTTTCCAGCCCATACTCTACATTTTTGATTTCTTTACTCATATTTTTCTCTTAGTTGGAGATCACTCTCCGGTTAGTTTTTAATTGAAAATGAAGAATGATCAAATTGAAAAGAATCAATCGCTCTTCATCTTTTAAATTTCCCATTTTGGAATTTTCAAATTACCGTTACTCCAGCCACGAAGTATGGTAATCTCCATCTGCTATATCGATCGCCGCTTGTGTTAATTTCAGCGGACGGAAAGTATCCACCATTACAGCCAGCTCTCCTGTTTCCGTTTTGCCGATGCTGCGTTCGTAAGCTCCCGGATGCGGTCCGTGCGGAATTCCTCCCGGATGCAGGGAGATGTATCCTTTTTCCACGTGATTGCGGCTCATGAAATCTCCGTCGACGTAGTAAAGCAATTCGTCCGAATCGATGTTACTGTGGTTGTAAGGAGCCGGGATCGACTGCGGATGGTAATCGTAAAGTCGTGGACAGAACGAGCATATAACGAAATTGTGCGCTTCGAACGTTTGGTGAACGGGAGGTGGTTGGTGAACGCGCCCCGTAATTGGCTCGAAATCGTGGATCGAGAAAGCGTACGGGAAATTGAAACCGTCCCAGCCCACCACATCGAAAGGATGGGAAGCGTAGGTGATCTCATGCAGGGTATTTTCTTTGCGGATCTTTACAACGAAATCGCCGAGTTCATCGTGGGTTTCCAGTTCCGACGGAGCACGAAGATCGCGTTCGCAGAATGGAGAATGCTCCAGCAGCTGTCCGAAGTTATTGCGGTAACGCTTCGGAGTTACCACCGGCGAATAAGATTCTACTATGAACAGGCGGTTGTCTTCGTCGTCGAATTCGATCTGGTAGATAATTCCTCTCGGGATCACCAGGTAATCGCCGTAAGAGAACGGAATATTGCCAACATGTGTGCGCAGCTTTCCTGTTCCTTTGTGAATGAAGATCACCTCGTCGGCATCGGCATTTTTATAGAAGTATTCCGTGAGCGACTTTCTCGGCGCAGCAAGGGTAATATTCAGGTCGTTATTGAACAGCATGATCGTTCTGCTTTCCAGGAAATCATCTTTCGGTGGAACATCGAAGCCTTTCAGCATGCGCGAAGTAATGTTTTTATCTACCGCAGCTTTCGGGGAAACATCCACCGGATCTTTGATGCTTCTGATCATCGTCGGACGGTGAACATGATACAGCAGCGATGCAAATCCGTGGAAACCTTCCGTTCCGAACAATTGCTCGTAATAGAGCCCGCCCTCCGGTTTTTCGAAAATCGTGTGTCGCTTGTGCGGGATTTTTCCCAATTTATGATAAAACGGCATACATTAGTTTAGTTAATGGTGAATGTGTGAAAGCTGTTTTCCCTGTTCTGTAACGGTTCAGATTCATTCTTTTACACGGTCATTTTCTTCTACGAACAAATATAGGGATTTCGGTTTCGTGTAAAAAATGATTTTGATTAGGTTTTTAGGTAATTCCGGTGAGATAAGGCAGGGATGAAAAAAATGCTATTTTTGCCACAAAGAAAGCCCCGAAATGAAAAAAATCCTGGTAATTGGAGCCTGCGGACAAATCGGCACCGAGCTGGTTTTAGCGCTCAGAGAGCGTTTTGGAAACGAGCAGGTGGTCGCAGCAGATGTGAAAGAGATCTGTCCTGCTAATTTAGCTTCCGGACCTTACAAGAAGATGGATATTCTCGACCGCCCGGGAGTGGAAGCCTACATGAAGGAAACAGGATTTGACGATGTATATCTCCTGGCTGCGCTTTTATCGGCAACGGCGGAGAAGAATCCCGATTTCGCGTGGCGTCTCAATATGGAAGGATTGTTCACGATTCTGGATCTTGCGAAAGACGGCTTTATCAAAAAGCTTTTCTGGCCAAGCTCTATTGCTGTTTTCGGACCAACAACCCCGAGAATCGATACGCCCCAGTATACAGTAATGGAACCAAGCACAGTTTACGGTATTTCCAAACAAGCCGGCGAGCGCTGGTGTGAATATTACTTCAATAAGTTCGGAGTAGATGTCAGAAGCATCCGCTATCCCGGGCTCATTTCTTATAAAAGCCTTCCTGGTGGTGGCACAACTGATTATGCAGTTGACATTTTCTACAAGGCAAAAGCAGGTCGTGAATTCTCTTGTTTTTTAAAAGCAGATACGGGTTTGCCAATGATGTTCATGGACGATGCGATCCGAGCTACGATAGAGCTCATGGAAGCTCCGTCAGAAGATCTCACTATTCGTTCCAGTTACAACTTGTCGGGTATCAGCTTTACTCCTGAAGAGCTTGCTAATGCTATAAGACAAGTTATTCCTGAATTCAGCATAACGTATAGTCCTGATTTCAGACAGGCGATAGCGGATTCATGGCCGGCTTCGATCGATGATAGCTATTCGAGACGCGACTGGAAATGGAAAGAACGTTATGATTTGAACAAAACGGTCGCTACTATGTTGGAAAACGTTGATATCTCGCTGGTAATTAACGAACACTAACATTTTTATCGATAAATTTCAGCTTTTTATCGAATTTTAAGCTTTCCACAAGCAACTATTGGAAAATTAATCTATCTTTAAAAAGCGCTACTAAACTAATTATTGTATAACATGTGGAAGTTTAAGCAATTACCTCTACTTCTCTTTTTTCTTACCGTAGGCTCATCTGGCTGGTCACTCGAAACCTTCAGTGATGAAGTGTTCAATGACCAGGACGGCATTAATAAGTCGGACGGGAATGGAAAACAGGGTAAATGGATCTACTACGGAAAAGATCGTCCGGATTCCGGCATACCACCGGAAGGAAAGGTCGAAGAAGGAAACTATAAGGACGACCGGAAAGAAGGTGTCTGGATCAAATACCACAATGACGGAGTAACTCCGAAATTGAAAGGTCAGTACGAAAATAACCGCCCCAGAGGATCGTTTACTTATTACCATCCGAACGGAAAAGTAAAGACAATCGGTACCTATGAGAAAAACCAGTACCAGGATTCTCTGAAGCATTTCTATGAAAACGGTCAGCTCGAATACGCTGCAAATTTCAACGCAGGAGGTAAAGAGCAGGGCAAAGTGGTTTACTTTTATGCAAACGGGCAAAAGCAATTCGAATACGTTTCCAACAACGGTACGCCCACGGGAAAAGCTGTTCGTTACTGGCCAAACGGCGATGTCAAAGAAATCATCGAATACAATGCTGATGGTTCAGTAAAAACAAGCCAGGAGAAAGAAATGGTAAATCCTGCAGAGATCGTGAAAGATCCAGGCGGCTCCACCAAAAAAGCTCCGGCAATCGGGCCGGCACCGAATACAGCCGGCATCAAATGGCTGCCAAACGGTTATAACAAAGTTTACAACTCTGACAAAGAGATCTGGCAGGACGGAATCTTTAAAGAAGGCAAATTGTGGGATGGTAAAGTTTACGTTTACGACCGCGACGGAATCCTGCTGAAAGTGGAAGTCTTCAAAGCAGGAGCCTATCACTCCGACGGACAACTCTAAAGAACAATACTATAAAATCAGGAGCCTCCTTTCGTTTAACGGAAGGAGGTTTTTTGTTGTCCGGACTTCGAAGGAGTTAACCACTTATAGCCTTGGGAAATTCACAGGTTACGTTTCTTCCCTGCGATAAAAGCGATCAGTTGAACGATCCATGCCAGTTGTGTAAGCAGAAAAACAATTAGCGCAATTGTAATAACCACATTCGCCCTATTCAAAGTATCGGGTGGGGAAGTATCGAACTCAGCGTAAACGGAATAATCTCTGTAGCGCTGTGGTTTTGGAGTGAAAGCCCAAAAAAGCGCACCAAGAACAACAATTCCTGCAATTGTCGTTATTATCGTGTGAAAGACGTACAGTTTTTCGATGACACGCATGGCAGGAACGCGCTGGAGCGACCAAAGGAAAACGAAAACAATAAATCCCAAAATGGCAATGTGCCACGAAGTGACGACTATATAGATATCGTGTGCAGCGATATCCGTACCTGGTAACAAGAATCCGGAAAGCAGCCAGCAAAATGCAAGGATCAGCCATTGGTGGCGAAAAAGGAATGAATTCATGCTGCGAAATTAAAAAAGGCCCTTTCAACTGAATGAAAGAGCCCTGACTATTTTTTTTGAAAACAGATTACGGCTGAATCGATAACATCTCAAGATCGAACACCAGGTCGCTGTAAGGAGCAATTCCCGGGCGTCCCTGTTTTCCGTAAGCGGCATAGTAAGGAAGGATAAATATTCCTCGTGTGCCCTGGTTCATCATGGAAAGTGCTTCTTCGAATCCTTTGATCATCGGCTGCTCTTTGAATTTAAAGGTCAGTGGCTGGTTGTTTTTACGGGAAGATTCGAATTCTGTTCCGTTCAGCAGTGTTCCTATGTAGTGAACAGAAATGTTGTTTCCCGGTTGTACCGTAGCTCCTGTTCCTTTCTGATTAATCACGTAGATCAATCCGCTGGCTGTTTGTTGCGCTGCAGGATATTTCTTCTGAACTTCTTTCAGCAGGTAAGCATTGTAATCAGCCTCCGACATAGCAGCGATCTTATCTGTTCGCTCTTTTTCGATCGCATCTGCTTTGATCTGCTCGGCACGTTTTTTCTCATCTTCTGCTTTCATTTTGGCATAAGTTGCCGCATAAACAGCTGTTGCATCCCACTTTTTTGCAGCAGATCCAACACGGATGATGGAAACTTTCTGCATCACATCATTTTGCTGAACGGCATTCACAACATTCATTCCCTGGATCACGTGCCCGAAAACAGAATGTTTCCCGTCCAGCCACGGTGTAGCCGTATGCGTAATGAAAAACTGGCTTCCGTTAGTTGTAGGACCTGAATTCGCCATGGAAAGGATCCCCGGGCCTGAATGTTTCAGATCGGGATGAAACTCGTCGTAAAACCGGTGCTGAGGACCTCCGCCGCCTGTTCCCTGTGGATCACCTCCCTGGATCATGAAGTTGGCGATTACACGGTGGAATTTTAATCCGTCGTAGAAAGGCTTGCTGTAAGTAATTTCGTTTGCAGTGAATTTACCTTCCGCCAGTCCAACGAAATTGGCAACGGTCATGGGAGCCTTGTCCTCGTCAAATTTGACAAGAATATCTCCTATAACGGAATCATTCCTTGTTACATGGAAATTAGCGTAAATACCTGGTTCCAGTTTGGAATCCTGAGCGAGTGAGCTGTTGAGGAAACCTGTAGCTAATAACAAGCCTAACAGGGCGAATCGAGTTGTCTTCATTTTTAAAATTTGGAATAAAAATACATTAATTTTGGTTGAGAGTACCCGGAAATTAAATGGGATTGCAATAGTTACCATGGAATATAAGTGTTAATTTTCGTAAGTACTTTTCAAACCAGACGAAAATTTCCCCAATTTTGTGCCACAAACTCACGAAGTTTATGCGCATAGAGCAATTATACACAAAATGCCTGGCTGAAGCAGCTTATTTCATTGAAAGCCAGGGCGAAATCGCTGTTATTGATCCATTGAGAGAAGTACAGCCTTACTTAGATCTTGCAGAAGAATGGAATGGAAAGATCAAATACATCTTCGAAACTCATTTTCACGCGGATTTCGTTTCAGGACACATTGACCTGGCGAAAAAAACAGGAGCGCCGATCGTTTACGGACCTCAGTCGAATCCTTCATTCGAATGCATCGTTGCGGAAGATAACCGCGAGTTCCAGGTTGGAGCAGTGAAGATCCGCGTATTGCACACACCCGGACACACACCGGAATCGGTTACTTACCTGCTGATAGACGAAACGGGAAAAGAACATGCTATTTTCACCGGAGATACATTGTTCCTTGGTGATGTCGGTCGTCCGGATCTTGCCATTAAAGGCGATCTCACCCAGGATGATCTTGCCGGAATGCTCTACGATTCGCTTCGTACGAAACTGATGGTACTTCCGGACGATGTGATCGTTTATCCGGGACATGGAGCCGGAAGCTCGTGTGGAAAGAATATGAGCTCCGAAACGGTTGGAACGCTTGGCGAACAGAAAAAAACGAATTACGCATTGAGACCAGACGTGTCGAAAGCGGAATTTATCAGGGAGCTGACGGATGGAATTCTTCCACCGCCTCAATATTTTCCTAAAAATGCCATGATGAACAAAACGGGTTACGATAGTTTCGAAGAAGTAGTAAAACGCGGTGTGAACCCTTTGACGGCAGAACAGGTCGTAAATGCTGTTGCGGCAGGAGCGCTTGTACTGGATGTTCGCAACCAGGATGAGTTCATCAAAGGCCATATTCCTTCCAGCTTGTTTATCGGTCTGAACGGAACATTTGCGATGTGGGTAGGCGCACTGATTGAAGATATTCAGCAGCCGCTTGTACTCATCGTTCCTGAAGGGAAAGAAGAAGAAGCGGTTACCCGTCTTGCAAGAGTTGGATACGATCATGCTATCGGTTTCCTGGATGGCGGCATCGAAAAATGGAAAGCAGCCGGTCAGCGGGTTGAGACGATTACTTCTATCGAGGCTTCGGAGCTGGAAACGATCTTTGATTCCGTTTCACTGGTCGATGTGAGAAAACCGGGCGAATGGACAGCTGAACATGTTGATGGTGCGTCTCATTATCCATTGGATTTCATGCTGGATAATCCGAATTACCTTGACCGTTCGAAAACGTATCACGTTCACTGCGCAGGCGGCTACAGAAGCGTCATAGCGATCTCGTTGCTGAAGCGATTGGGGTATACGAATCTTATCGATATTGCAGGCGGTTACGGAGCGATCAAAAAAACGCAGGTTCCGGTAACGGATTTTGTCTGCAGCTCTAACGCTTAGACTCATTTCACCACAAAGGAGCAAAGTCTATCGATGTGCTGTGTTTGTTAAGTAAACAAAGGTGATTACTGATTTTACATCAAATCTCTTTGCCCTTTCTCGGATATAAACGTCAGTATTTTCTTTGCTCCTTTGTGGTGAAGAAAACCAATAATTGCAAAGCCCCTTTTCCGGATTCGGATCAGGGGCTTTTATTTTAGGGGTTGTGGTTGCCCGTATCTAAAAAAGCGTCTTGCTCACGATCAGAATTGAAAAATTGCCGGATAGCGTTGTTTTCATAAGTCAGCTTTCGGACAATAATGTTGTCTTTCTAAAAAGGTAACACTTCTTTGTGAAAATAATCCCCGATCAAAAAGCTGAGAATACGACGAATGCAGTAAATTTGCGGTCATGGAACAAAAAGAAGATTTACTGAAGGAAGTTATTTCGCATTGCAAAGAATACGGTTTTGTGTTTCCTTCTTCCGAGATATACGATGGCCTGGCAGCTACTTACGACTACGGTCAGCTGGGCTCCGAGCTTAAAAACAACATCAAGCAGTACTGGTGGAAAGCAATGGTTCAGATGCACGAGAATATCGTGGGGATCGACGCTTCCATTTTCATGCATCCGATGACCTGGAAAGCTTCCGGGCATGTTGACGCATTCAACGATCCGCTGATCGACAATAAAGATTCAAAAAAAAGATACCGCGCAGACGTTCTGATCGAAGAGCACATCGAAAAGATCCGTCAGAAAGTGGATAAAGAAGTGACCAAAGCCGCTGCTAAATTCGGCGATGCTTTTGACGAAGCTCAATTCCGTGCAACCAATCCGAACGTGCTTCGCAACGAAGAAAAGATCACAACGATCGAAGGAAGAATGCGCACCACACTCGAAAATAACGACCTCGAAGGTGTGAAGCAGCTGATCGAAGACCTGGAGATCGTTTGCCCGGTAAGCGGTTCCCGCAACTGGACTGAAGTTCGCCAGTTCAATCTCATGTTCTCGACCGAAATGGGCTCTGTAGCCGGAGATGCTTCCACGATTTACCTGCGTCCGGAAACGGCACAGGGAATTTTCGTGAACTTCCTGAATGTTCAGAAGTCGGGTAGAATGAAGATCCCGTTCGGAATAGCGCAGATCGGTAAAGCTTTCAGAAATGAGATCATTGCCCGCCAGTTCATTTTCCGTATGCGTGAATTCGAACAGATGGAAATGCAGTTCTTCGTCCGTCCGGGTGAAGAGATGAAATGGTACGAATACTGGAAAGAAGCGCGTATGGCCTGGCACAAAGCGCTTGGCCTGGGCGATCAGTACTACAGGAATCACGATCACATCAAACTGGCGCATTACGCAAATGCCGCGAGCGATATCGAGTTCGACTTCCCGATGGGCTTCAAGGAGCTGGAAGGAATTCACTCACGTACCGATTTCGACCTGAAACAGCACGAGCAGTTCTCGGGTAAAAAACTACAGTATTTCGATCCGGAGCTGAACCAGAATTACGTTCCTTACGTGGTGGAAACCTCCGTAGGATTGGACAGAATGTTCCTTTCTGTTCTGAGCGCTTCCTACAAGAACGAAATGCTCGAAGATGGGTCGGAAAGAAGAGTGCTCACACTTCCTGCGGCGCTTGCTCCTTATAAAGTAGCGGTTCTTCCGCTGACCAAAAAAGACGGAATGCCTGAGAAGGCCCGCGAAATAATCGATGCTCTGAAATTCGATTTCCTTTGCCAGTACGACGAAAAAGATTCTATCGGAAAACGTTACCGCCGCCAGGATGCGATCGGAACGCCTTTCTCCGTAACAGTCGATCCGCAAACGCTGGAAGATAATACGGTCACTATCCGCGATCGCGATACGATGCTGCAGGACCGCGTTTCTATTGACGATCTTCACCGCATCATCGATCAGAAAGTGAACTGGAGAACATTGTTGCAGAAGAAATAATTCAACGACAATAATACGAACAATCTTAACGTAGGCCCGGGATGCATCCCGGGTCTGCTGCGTTATAACCCATTCTACACAGCATTTACAACCATTTCAGGAAACCAACATCCATACAACATTAGCCATCAACATTAAGAAAAGATGACTACATTGTTAACCTGAAATAAACACATGATAAAACTTTTACTCCTTTTAGGTATCCCGGTACTCTCCACGGGAATTTTCGCACAGACATTCAACGGCTCAACCGGTAATATCCAGGATGTGCAAACAACGAATTTTACAGCAATTGTAAGCGGCCTTCCAACGTCGATCAATACGACTTCTTTCGGGTTCGAGCGTGTTTGCGTTAATCTGAACCATAGTTTCGATGCCGATCTGACGATCTCCATTGTTGCCCCGGACGGTTCCATGGCCATATTGGCAAGCGATCTGGGTGGTTCGGATGATAATTTCACGAATACCTGCTTTGTCTGGGACGCCCCGGATCCTATTATAGATGCCAATGCGCCTTTCACAGGATCTTTCAGTCCCATGGAGGAATTGGGAATTGTCAATAACGGACAGAACCCGAATGGTAACTGGAAACTACGGATCACCGACAGTGATGGCGGCGATGTAGGGCAGGTTTTAAGCTGGTCGGTAACTTTCGGATCGAATCCAGCCGATTTTTTCCAGTTTACGGAATCCGAATTGCCGATCGTTGTGCTGAATACAAACGGGGCAAGTATTCCCGATGATCCGAAGATTCCTGCCCACATGGGCATCATTTACAATGGTCCGGGAGTTATGAACCACGTTTCCGATCCATACAACAATTACAACAATCTGATCGCTATAGAGCAGAGAGGATCTTCTTCCGGAAACTTCCCGCAGAAATCCTACGGTTTTGAAACGCAGGATATAAACGGAACGAAACACGATACCGTGCTGCTCGGAATGCCGGAAGAACACGATTGGATCCTCTATGCGCCTTACGACGATAAAACATGCATGCGCAATATTCTGTCTTACGATATTGCCAACAAAACCGGGCATTATGCTTCACGTACCAAGATGTGTGAGCTTGTTCTGAACGGACAATACAAAGGAATTTATGTGCTGATGGAAAAGATCAAGCGCGATAACGGAAGAGTGGATATTGCCAATCTCAAGCCGGTTGATATTGCGGGTGACGAGCTAACGGGTGGATACATCCTGAAAGTCGACCGTGACGATGGCCCGGGAAGCTACTGGACGTCCGATTTCCCGGCTTCTTCCGGGGCCGATGTACGCATTGTTCATGTTGAGCCGAAAGGCGTCGATATCATGCCGGAACAGCGTGCATACATTATTGCTTACGTCGATTCGTTTGAAACCGCGTTGGACGGAAATGATTTTGAAGATCCGCTGCTCGGTTACCGTAATTTTATCGATGTTCCCTCATTCATCGATTACCTGCTGCTCAACGAGATCAGCAAAAATGTCGACGGTTACCGCCTGAGCTCCTTTTTCTACAAAAATAAGAACAGTAATGGAGGTAAACTGGTGGCGG